>Ga0187893_10000222_pt1 | contig 142011 bp, 123 predicted proteins | sample MA1701074metaG_FD_139574 | JGI IMG/M metagenome (GOLD analysis project Ga0187893, IMG submission 139574) | White microbial mat communities from a basaltic lava cave in the Kipuka Kanohina Cave System on the Island of Hawaii, USA - MA170107-4 metaG ...
GATGGCGTGAAAGTCCTCGGCCGTGGGGCCGATATGGCGTGTGGAATCATCCTCGCTCTTGTAGTTCCAGGAGGCGATGGGCAGGGTGGCGACTTTGTCGAGGATCGCGTAGGCGTCCGTCGGAATGAAGTTCTCCTTCTGGTCGCGGCTGGAGGCGTCGGTCCATACCCCGCCGGCGGTGCAGTGCGCGCCGCTGGCCAGAACGAGGGGATGCACGCCGGGGAGCGTACCAATGCCGACGTTCCTGGAAGCGTCGCCCGACAGGATGGGTGTAGCGGAGCCCGCATGGACCAACCATGCATCCGCGAGCGCGCCCGTAAAAAAAAGCCCCAACGGCGTTCGCGAAACCACGCCCGCAGAGGAAGCAGCTGAGTCTGTCTCCACCTCAATGAAGCTCGATGCGCCGCTACTGAAGACCTCCAGTTTGTGCGATGGGACTGTCGTGCCGATGCCGACATTGCCGCTGGAGTCGACAAGAAGTCGCGTCGCCAAGGTCGTATTGTCGTATACCTGCCAGCCGGATCCTGAAGTCCCGGCGAAGTATTCCCCATCACCTGTCGTCGACGTCACTCCCGCGAAGGACTGGGCGCCAGAGTCGGTGGTCTGAACGCAGATTGTCCTCGAAACGTCGCTGAGTAGATGCAGTTGACACTCGGGGGTCGTCGTTCCAATGCCGACGTTGCCGGTGAAATCGGCGGTGCCGCCCACGGAGAGCTGGTTGGTAGGGACCTGGGTGCCGATGCCGACGTTTCCGCCAGCCACTGCTATTCGCGCCGGACCAAAGCCGCCGAAGTCAATGACCTGCCACTGGTCTTCCACGGTCCCAGCGAAATATGCCCGATCGGCCGTTTGCGAGGTGATTCCCGCTGACGCAAACGGACCGCCGGCAGTGCTCTGGACGAGGACAGTGCTTGCGGAATCGCTGCGAACATGCAGGTCAGCCCCCGGTGCCATCGTGCCAACGCCGACGTTGCCGGCAAAATCAGCCCCGCCGCTGACGGATAGCTTATTCGCCGGCGCGGTCGTTCCGATGCCGACATTCTCACCCCGTACAACCAGTCGCGCCACGTTCGCGGTCCGATCAAAAACCTCCCAGAAATCCGCCTGCGTTCCGGCGAAAAAGTCTCCATCGCGGGTTCGCGATCGGAATCCTGCAAAGCAGCCCGGGCCCACGCAGTGGGTTTGAACGTGGATGCGATTGGGGAACGAGTTGACCACGTGCAGTTGGTCCTCCGGGGACACTGTTCCGACCCCCACGCCACCCGTGGCATTGATGAGAAACTGGTTGGGCGCGGTCGAGATGAACGGGGCGGCGCCTGTGCTGAAGACAAAAGTCCCATCGTGGTTGGCTATCGCCTGTTGCCCAACAGCGAAGCTGAAAGTGCCGCGAGCCTCGTTGCCGGCGCCGCCGGGAACAGAGGAATAGGCGCCGCTGGCCTTGTTGGATATTCCCCCCGCCACAGCGCCATATCGACTTGCCTGATTGTTTCCCCCACCGCCCACGAACCCATAGTTGTCCAAGACCATGTTCGAGGGGCCGCCGCCAGCGATGGTTGCTGCGAAGATGCCAGCAGCGGCAGCGTTGCTCACGTCGCCTCCCACGACGTTGGGGCCGGACGCATGGTCCTCCAATCGGAGGGCACGATTAGAGCCACCCACGCGAAAGTCCAATTGGTTATCGGAGATCACGTTATGGTTCGTGCCGTCGATGGTGATGGAGTTGCCGCTGCTTACGGTGCCGCTGGCGTGGGCGTTGCCAAGGACATCGAGTGCTGCGGTGGGTGCGAGCGTACCGATTCCGACCGCTCCGGCAACCGCGAGTCCACCGAAGTTTTCGATGACGACCGGGCCGGCGTCGGCGTTGATCACTCGGCCTGCACCCGCGCCGCCACCGTCATAGGCCTGGTCGAGGGTCACGGTTCCCGCGCCGCCGGTGTTGTCGATCCCATCGGCGAAGCCCGCGGGAATGCCGGCCAGTCCGCTCCAGGGAGCGTTCGTCGAGAAAAGAGCGTAGGCGAGCGGGGTGATCTCCTGTCGAGGTTCGAGCAGGATGAAATCTGGGTCGCCGGTGCATTTGGTCTCGATTTCGAGCCAGCGAGCTTGGCCATCGAACACGCCGGCGCCATAGTCGACCGTGGTGCGGAATTCGCCGTCCACCACATCGACGCCGGTCCTCTCGGCTGGATTCTCGGCCGGCGGCGTGACCACGACGAGTGCGCCTCCGCTCGCGGCGTTCCAGAGGCCGAAGCGTAAGTCGCAGGTGTCCGTCACCGGAGTGCCCTCGGGTTTTTCGAGAACACCCGAGTAAGAAAGCGCCGTGCCGATATCGGCGGCGTGGGCAGCAGAAGACAGGCAAAGCCCTACGGAAACCATTAGAAAAACCCGGCGACCGTTCATGATTCTCCTCCTCAGCTTGAAAACAGGACGCGACGCGGGGCCCCTCTGGCGCGCCCACGCAGAACTGAGGGGGTATGGTAACAGAAAAACATTGGCGCTGCAAGGAAAAGGGGAAGGCGCCCGCCATAAGGCTGGCGCGTAAACTCCGCCACGAAGGGTGACCGACTTTACAAACCGATTGCTTGGGTAAAGAGGCCGCGATAGCATCGTGACGGAGCTGAACAACCGATGCTTCGGGTGTACGTAGAGACCAGCGCCGGCGCGGAGTGCTGAATTAGGGCGCCGAGTCTTTGAGCAATACACCACGGTTTCATCCTCCTGTTTTGCGGACTTTGCCGGTATCGGCAGGCCTGCTATAATCCAAATATGACCACTATTGTTGAAGCCATTTATTCACACGGGGTCCTTGAGCCGCTTGAGGCTCTCGACTTGCCCGAAATGCAGCGCGTTCGTCTCACCATTGAGCCGCTGAAGATCGATCCGCAGAACGGACAAGAAGCCGCACGAAGAGAGGCCATGGAGCGTCTGCTGGAGTCCCTGAAGAACAGCGGTTTTTCCCATGGCGGTCCGTATCCCACTCGTGATGAATTGCACGAGCGGTGATCGTCACCTTCGACACAAACATCCTTCTGTACGCCGCCGACGGCCGCGACCGTCGAAAGCAGGGCATCGCCTCGGAGACGCTGCGCTCGTTTCCGGACGCCGTATTGCTCTGGCAGGCGTGCGCCGAGTTCATTGCGAGTTCGCGGAAACTCTCCGGACAGGGAATGACCAAGATCGCGGCATGGAACCTCCTTGCTGGGTACCTTGATACCTTCCGCCTCGTCCTGCCCGCATCTTCCGTACTCGAGCATGCCCGATCGCTGCACATCGAGCGACAGGTTTCCTTGTGGGACGCGATGATCGTCGCGGCCTGCCTGGAAGCGAGGGTGACGAGGCTTTACTCCGAGGACCTGCCCGGCCGCGCTGCGCCCGCCCCGCTCGAGATCGTCAATCCTTTCGCGTAACGGTTTGCAGATCATTGGCCTGCCGCCTTTCCAGGCGCCAGCCGTTGTTCGAGCTTCTCCAAACGGGCGCGAAGCTCTTCGATCTGGCTATCCTTCTGCTGTGTCCCTCTTTTTGCAAAAGCATCGCGGGATCGACGAAACTGGAACAGCAGAAGGCAACCGCGCCCTTCGGGGCTGCGTGGCTTCCTCGCAACACCACATGGTCCTACGGTCCGTCCCATGCATCCCGGCTCCCGATTCATTGCAACCCCACCAGTACCAGAATCAGCCCCTTTTCGCCTTTTGCCAACGGCTCCATAGCCTTGCCGAGCACCGCCCCTTGGGATTTGCGGAAGTTGGTGACCTTCATCGCGTATCCAGGCGTGTCGGAGGTGGTCAGCAAATCGCCGACCTTCACGGCGCGCTTGGTGGCATCGACAAGACAATAGACCCGCCCGGAAAGAGCGACCGGCAAATCAGTGTGTGCCACTGCCGTATCGGCAGTGGCGACGCTCGGCGAGTCGCAGGCTTCAGCCTGCGCGGATTCACGATGGCCGATGAACCGTTCCGGGCCAGAAACCTCCGCGCCGGTTGAAGCCCGCGGCTCGCTGCCGCCCAACAGGATCCCCGGGCGCGTGCCCTTGGCCCCGGAGACGATCCCCGCGACTTTGGTGTCGTACGCTCTCGTACTGATCCGCAAATGACCCGGCCGATCGGCATCGAGCACCATTACCATCCCCGGCTCGATCTTCTCCCGCTCCGAAAGCTCAAACGCCTCGGCCACGTCGCACCCGCCGTTTGCGTTGATGCTCCCGCTCGCGCGAATGTTGCCGCAAACATGCAGTTTATCCGATGGATTTGTCGTCCCGATGCCGAAATTGCCTGAATTGATATAGTTGGGCCCCCCACCATTCGTAATGTAAACGGTTTGACCAGAACTATCGTAGCCATGGATGTGGCCCCCACCGTCAACCTGAAATCGGGTGAAACCGGAAAGAGCATCGAAGTAGGTAATGGCGTTCCCATCATTCTTCGCGGTGGACGTATTGCGGATGAGTAACGCAGTTTCACCAGCGATGTCCGCGGCAAGCTCTAGTCTAGCATCGGGATTCGTCGTGCCGATGCCCACGTTGCCGTCGCGCGCAATGCGCATCCTTGTTGGCTGGTTTGCCCCTGGTCCATCGAAAGTGTTGAAATCCAAGTGAGCGGAATTTGAGTCCGACACGGCTGCAACGACGGATGCAACGCGTTTCTTCGGTTCTGTCGAGTGCGTATTGTGGAAGACGATGCTCGCGAGCCCGGAATTACCCTGAGTCTCAGACCCGACGAGGTTCAACTCGACGGGGGTATCACCGTAGACCATCAAGCCGCGCGCGTTCTGAAGAGAGAAATCAGGAGTACCAGGGTCTCTTCCAATCCCCACGCGACCATCGTTCGTTGCCAGAAAGACCGGTCGTCCCTCGTCGCCGCTGACGTGGAGCTTGGCTTGCGGGGTCGTTGTGCCAATCCCGATGTCGTCATTCGAGGTCACGTTGAGGGCGTTGACCGTCCCCACGCCGGTATGCGCTCGTTGGGAGTACGGTGACGGTGTCAGTTCCTGCCGCGGGCAGAGCGGAGTCAAGCCCATGTCGCCGGGGCATTGGACGGATATCTGGAGCCAGCGGGCGCTGCCTTCGAAGGCGTTGACGCCGAAGTCGACGATGACGGTGAAGATTCCGCCTGTCACCATAACGCCGGGGACCGAATCCGTCGAGCCGATCTGCATGCCGGTGTCACATGGTGACACTGCGTCGGGGCCGTCCCAGAGGCTGAACTCGAAGTTGCAGGTGTCGGTGACGGGACAGCCGCCGTTCTCCAGCGAACCCTGATAGGTAAACGCGGTACCGATGTCCGCGGCGCGGACGGGGTCCACTGCTGACACAGCAGCGACACTCATGAGCAACAGACTTACGATACGCAACGTGCGGTTCATAACGCTCTCCTCCTCAATTGGGAAATGGGGTAGTTGCGTGGTCGCCAAATCCCACTACTGACACAGTAGTGGCACGCACCGGTTGGTCCACGCAGAACTGAGGAGGTATGGTACCCGCAAAGCGAAGGCGCCTGCAAGAAAAAGGCGCGGGTTGTCGCCCACGGCTTTAACTGACCGGCACTGCGAGTGGGATTCGCGCCGGGGACAAGCCCCGACGCTACGGTTCTCCGGTTGCTCCCGCTCCCGGCTCTGATCGACCCGTGGTCCCCCCTTGGCAAGGGGGACAGCCGGCGAGATGTCGCGGGTTCGATGCTCGAAGCTATTCCAAAACCATTCGCCGATCCGAGCCGCGCGCGTAAGCAAGCGTTTTCCTGGCGTCCGCTGCCTGACGGTCGCGGCTCGGGCAAGCTTTGGAGATGGGTGCTCATGGTTTGTAGACGATGCAGCTAAACGATCTCTGCAGACCAGTGGTTCCGGTCGAGGAACTCATGATGCGGACGCGAAGCTGGCCTGAGCCGCTGCCTGTGGTGGCGAACAGGGCCTCGGGCGCGCCGCCGACGGCGGGCGTGACCGTGGTGACATGGGTCGTCGTGGAATAGGTCTCGCCCGTGATGGTGATGAGAAAGCGCTGATTGGTGCTGTCCCACGAGCTGCTGACATTCGGCGTGCCTGCGACGACCAAACCGGTGGTTCCGTCGACCACGGCGTAGGCGATGGGCGCGGCGCGGTTACTCGTTCCGGTCGTGTAAGCCTTCTTGATATCGCTTTCGACGGTGAGCTCGCCGGTCACGGTGAGGCCTTGCTCGACGGTCAACTCTCCGGTGACGGAGAGTCCGGTGTCCACCGTGAGGTCGCCGGAGACGGTAAGCCCGCCGCCGACGGCGAGGTTGCCGGTGACGGTCAACCGCTGATCGGCGTCGTTCTGGAGGCGGACGTTGTAATCCTGGGCCAGGCCCACGCCGCGGTGGAAATCGATGTAGGGGCTGTTGCCAGTAGTCAGTGAGTTGCCCAGTTCGACAGCCCCGCCCTGATCGGGGCCAAGACTGCTGTCTGCCCAGGCCAACGAAACACAGCTTATGCCGGCGGTTGCAACCACGCCGCCCTCGAAATAGCCCGCCGAGCCGTTCGCGCTGACCGCATGCAAAGCCGTGCCATTGGTGGCGGAGACATAGGCGGCGGTGCCGATGCCGATGTTCGTGGTGCGAAGGGTGGGCGCGCTGCTCACGCTCAACTCGCCACTGGAGACTTCCAGGCCGGGACCGGCGCTGACGTTGGTCGCCTTGATGCAAGGCGGGCCGACGTGTCCGGACACGGCCTCGATGGCGGAGCCTAACCCGCTATTCGTAACCAGAATCGCCGCAGCAGGAGTGAACCGGGGATCGATGCCGAAGGTGGCGGCCGGTCCGTCGGTTTCGTTGATCACCTCAAGAGCCGCAACCGGCAAGGGCGGTTCGGGTTGGGGCTGGACCCAAACCTTGGCCGCCGGACCTCCGGTGTCGCTGCGCACCTCCATCGTGGGGTGGAAGTAATCGACCGCGCCGACCTTTTCGAGGATGGCCGCTGAGCCAAGTCCGCGGTTGGTCACTTGGACCGCCGGTACGCCAACGAGGTGGTTGGGGCCGACGTCGAAGGTCGCGGCGGGGCCGTCACCGGTTTGGGTCAGTTCGAGCATCGGGGAGGCGTGACTGATCGTGTCCGCATAGGGCAACGCCAATCCGGCCGCGCGGAGGGCGTGCGGCGAAGGGGTCAGTTCCACGCGCGGAGCGAGCGGTTGAGGAGCGCAGGCACTCGGACAGCAGACCTCGATGGCCATCCATCGAGCCGAGCCGTCGAATGCGCCCGCACCGAAGTCGAGGTCGGGGACGGTGAACAGGCCGCCGCTGACCGCCACGGTTTTCGTCTGCGAGGGCGCGACCTCGGTTGAGCCCGTGTCGTCGTCATACAGGCGGAAACGGAAGTCGCAGGCGGCGGTGACAGGACCACCTGCGTTTTGCAGGCTGCCCTGGTAGGTGAAGGCCGTGCCGATATCCGCGGCTTGGAGGTTGCTCGCGGCGATGCACCCGGCCGCGGCCGCCATCAGCACCCATCGAAGAGGCGTCGGGGTATGGCCGGCGACGATTTGAGGTTCGAGTCTTTTTTGCGTCATGAGTCGGTTCCTCCTCGATGATCGTCCGCAAGGCCCGACGGCTCATCTCCCCATGACCGCCGGGTCCTTGCGGGCGTCGTAGGAGAACGCGAAAATACCCCGCGGTTCGGCTCATTTCTGACAAGTTTTTTTCGTGGCGCGAACCGTTATGGCCGATCAGCCCGTGGATATCACCCGCCTCTTGCAGGAGTTCAGCGCGGGGGATGGGCACGCGCTCAACGAGGTGATCCCGGCGCTCTACCGCGAGCTGCAAGAGGTCGCGGGCCGAGCCATGCGGCACGAACGGCGGGATCAGACGCTGGACACGACGGGGCTGGTCCACGAGGCCTACCTTCGGTTGCGCGATCAGCAACGGGTGGCCTGGCAGGACCGCAAGCAGTTCCTGGCCATCGCGGCGCAGATGATGCGGCGCATCCTGGTGGATCACGCCCGCGGCCGCGCCGCTCTGAAACGCGGCGGCATGCAAGAGCGGGTCCCGCTGGATGAATCCGGGCTGGCGGGCACGACCTCGACCGTGGACCTGGGCGCGCTCGATGATGCCGTCCGGGAGCTGGCGGAGTTCGATCCTCGGCAGGCCAAGGTCGTGGAACTACGGTTTTTCGGCGGGTTGACCCTGGAGGACACGGCCGACGTGCTCCAGTTGTCGCCCGCGACCGTCAAGCGCGAGTGGATCGTGGCGAAGGCCTGGCTTCGCCGCAGGATCACAGACAGTGATGCAGGAACCAAGCAACGATCGTGAGCTTTTCGGGCATTGGTTTCCGCGTTCCCTACGGGTTGTATGACGCCGGAGCGTTGGGGAAAAGTGAAGGACGTTTGTTACGCCGCACTGGAGCGACCGGACGAGGTCCGCGCATTCTATCTGGGAGAGGCGTGCGGGGACGATGCGGACCTGCGGTCCGAAGTTGAGGCGCTGATCGCATCCTACGAATCCGATCCGGGCTTTCTCGAACAATCACCGCAATACCCCATGGACGGCGCGGCGGGGGGCGTCGTCGACCCGTGGATCGGACAGGCACTGGGCCCGTACCGGGTCATTCGTTCGATCGCCTTCGGCGGCATGGGCGCTGTGTACCTGGCGGAGCGCGCCGATGCGTCGTTCCACAAACAGGTCGCGGTCAAGCTCCTGCGGTCCGATCGGTTCCTGAGCAGTCCGCGACGACGCGAAGCCATGTTGCGCCGGTTCCACGCTGAGCGGCAAACCTTGGCCCGCCTCGAACATCCCAACATTGCGCGGCTGCTCGACGGGGGGGCCGCCGCGGACGGCACTCCTTACCTAATCATGGAGTACATCGAAGGGAAATCGATCCATCATTATTGCGACACGCGAAACCTCTCCATCGACAAACGCCTGCGTCTCTTCCAAGATGTCTGCGGCGCGGTCCATTTCGCACATCAGCGTTTGGTGGTACATCGGGACATCAAGCCCAGCAACATCCTCGTGACGGAGGACGGCGCACCCAAGCTGCTGGATTTTGGAATTGCAAAACTGCTCGAACCCCATGACGCCGAGGGAAACTTCCTCACGCGCACGGCTGATCAGCCGATGACGCCCGAGTACGCAAGTCCCGAACAGGTCCGCAACGAACCCCTTACCACCGCGAGCGATATTTATTCCCTGGGAGTGGTCCTCTATGAACTTCTGAGCGGACACCGACCGTACCGCCTTCATGCCGCGCCGCGAGCGGATATCGCCCGTGTGATCTGCGATCACGAGCCGGAGAAGCCAAGCACTGCCGTGTCGCGCATCGAACAAGAAGCCTCGCATGACGGAGGCTCAACGACGGTGACCCCGGAGTCGGTCAGTCGAACGCGCGCCGATCACCCGGAACGTCTGCGCCGCCGACTGGCCGGCGATCTGGACTGGATCACGATGAAAGCCTTGGACAAAGATTACACGCGCCGCTACGCGACGGCCGGAGACCTTGCCAGCGACATCGCCCGCCACCTGGAGCATCAGCCCGTGCTGGCGGGCCCGCCGAGCGCCGCGTATCGGTTGAAGAAGTTCATTCGTCGCCATCGCGTCGGCGCGACCGCCGCTGCGGTGGTCGCACTCGCACTGGTTGGCGGAGCAATGGGCACGACGTGGCAGGGCATGCGGGCGATCCGCGAACGAGATCGGGCGATCGCGGCTGAGCGCCTGGCCGATGAGCGGCTCGCGGACGCCGAAGCGGCGCGAATTCAGGCGGAGTCCGTCACTCTGTTCCTGAGCGGGATGCTCGCGGCGGTCAGCCCCGGCGCGAAGGGAAGGGACGTGACCGCGCGAGAGCTGCTCGATGAGGCCTCCAAGAGCCTGGGAGCGGGGAAGTTCAAGGACCAGCCGCTGGTGGAAGCCCGGCTGCGCGACACCATCGGAATCGCGTATGGCCAACTAGGGGAATTCGATGCCGCCGAGCAACACCTCGTCGCCGCCGTGCAGATCGGACATCGCGTCCTCGGCGAGCACCATCGCGACACCCTGACCTGGACCAACGATCTCGCCAGCGCCCTGGCCCGCGGCGGCCGCCTGGACGAAGCCCATACCGCCGCCCAGCGGACGTTCGAGGTTCGCCGGCGCGTTCTCGGAGAGAACGACCCGGCGACGCTTCAGTCGAAGCACAATCTGGTCATGCACCTTTACAACCACGGAAAGTGGTCGGAGGCGGCGCGCTTGGCAAGGGAGACCGTGGAAGCGGTGAGTCGTGCTCGCGGCGAAGAACATCCTGAGACCCTTAGGGCGATGTATGGCCTGGCGATCAACCTCAGCTCACTGGGCGATCGGCAGGCGGAACCGATCCTTCGCAAGACCCTGGAGGTCCAAGGCCGCGTCCTGCGTCAAGAACACCCCGAGACGTTGCGAACGATGATTGCCATTGCTACGGAGCTGTACAACCAGGGCGATTTCGCCAAGGCCGCGGCGATGTTCCGGCAGGCCGTGGACGTACAGCGCCGCGTACTAGGCGGGGACCACCCCGAGACGGCGCGATCGTTGAACAACCTGGCGCTCTGTCTGTATGAGCTGGGTGAGCGGGTGGAGGCGGACGACCTTGGCCGGGAGGCGCTGGCGATCAAACAGCGCCGCCTCGATAGCCGACACCCGGACGTCCTCGCATCGCAGGACACCTTGGCTGCGTCCTTGGCATTGCAGGGCCGTTGGACTGAGGCCGAGACGCTGGCCCAGGAAGTACTGTCGAAACGTCGCGACGTACACGGTCCTGACCATCCCCAGACGTTCACGGCGATGGACCGCGTCGCCTTCGTACTGTCCGGACAAGGCCGAATGTCGGCGGCGGAAGAAGTGTATCGGGAAGTGCTCGCTGGTCGCCGTCGGGTTCTCGGTGACCGCCACCCGGAAACGCTCACGTCGCTGGCCAATCTGGCCACGACGTTGCGCGATCAGGGCGAGGTCCTCGAAGCGGAGAGCTTGTTCCGTGAGGCCTTGGCAGCGCGTCGCGAGCGCGGCGACGACGAGCACCCTGCGACGGCGCTGGCGTTGCACAACTATGGCCTCATGCTCACGAAGCTCGGCCGCTCAGCCGAGGCGGAGCCCCTGCTGCGCGAGGCGCTGGAGATCCGTCTGGCAAAGTTCGGCGAGAAGCACGAGACGGCAGCCGCCACGCATGCGGCCCTGGAAGCGCTGCGGGCCAAGCCGTAGACACAAGCCTCGGGCGGCAGGCGCTATTCGGGGGAGGCTGCAGCGAGCAAGCGATCCGTCGCCTGTCCCAAGTCTGCGGCCCGCAGTAGGGACTCGCCGACCAGCATGGCGCAGGCGCCTGCTCGATGAACGCGGAGCACATCCTGCGGCGTGGTAATACCGCTTTCCGACACGAAGGGGACGCGTTTAGGCTGCAAGTCCGGGGGCAAGTGCGGGGCCTCGAACATTGCCGCGAGGCGCTCAGTCGTGGAGAGGTCGGTTCGTTGCGTGTGAAGGTCCCGGTTGTTGATGCCCAGGAGATTGGGTTTGTCCACGCCGGTCCCGTGGCAAACCGCGTTCATCTCTTCCTGCGTGTGAACCTCGATGAGAACGGACATCCCGAAGTCGTTCGCCATGTGCAACAAGCGCCACCGTGACGAGAACTCGGGAACGGCGGCGGCGATGAGGAGGATGGCGTCGGCGCCGGCGGAGCGGCTTTCGTAGACCTGGTACTCGTCGATGATGAAATCCTTGCGCAGGATGGGAAGTTCGACCGCGCGGCGAATGTCCTCGAGGAAAGACAGCCGTCCTTGAAAGTACGTTTCGTCGGTAAGGACGCTTAGCGCCGCCGCGCCGTGCTCGGCGTAGGTCTGGGCGATGCGGAGGTGGTCGAAGTCCTTAACGATCAATCCGGCCGAGGGCGACGCCTTCTTTACCTCAGCGATCAGTTGAATGCCCCGCGGGGACTTGGCCGTCACCGCAGCGAAAAAGTCGCGCGGGGGCGGGAGGCGGTGGATTTGCGCACGGAAGTCGGCGAAGGGCCGGCGCTTCTTCGCCTCCGCGACCTCTGCGCGTTTGGTGTCGAGGATTTGCTCCAATATAGTCATAGGCGGTGACGACCGCTGAACTCAGCCCCGAGCTGACGACGATTCGCGCCGTCGGCGTGCTTTGGACCTTGGATCAGATCATAACCGGGCTTGCGGCCGCGGTCGCGGTGATCGCGCTGATCCAATGGTTTCGGCGCGGGCGCGATCCGCTTGCGGGCGCGCCGCAGCGCCCGAACCGGCTCCGGGAGGATTCTGTACTCTTCGCGGTCTGCGTCTACTTGTTGGCGGCGGCGGTCTTGGGCGGACTGGCCCGCCTGGTTGCCGACGCGCCGGACGGAATCATCGCACGTCTGATCACCGGCAACGGCGCTCAGATCGCAGGCATCGTCGCGTGCCTGATCCTCGCGGAGAAGTTTTTCGACGGCGGAGTGCGCGCGTTCGTCGCCGGGCCGGAGCTCGATCGACGCCGGTTGCTGGCATCGTGGATCCTGATCTCCCTCGTGGGCATCGGGCTGTGCCCAGTGGTTGCGGAGGCCACGGTGCGTGCGATGCGTTACTTCGCGCCGGACCAGCCGATCACGCCCCACCCGACAATCGAGGCGCTGCGCGCAGGGCCGCTTTCGTGGTCGATCCGCGTTGCGTTATGGATCAGCGCCGCCATCGTCGCTCCAATCGCGGAGGAGGTCTTTTTCCGCGGGTTTCTCCAAACATTCCTGGTGCGGGTGACGCAAGCTCGCTGGACGGCGATTGTGCTCACCTCCGTCGCCTTCGGCGTGGTCCACGTATCGCAATTGCACACCGTCATCGCCCTGACGCTGCTCGGCGTCCTCATGGGTTATGCCTACGAACGAAGGGGCTCGATCCTGTTGCCCATTGCCATCCATGCGGCATTCAACCTCAAGACGCTGGTTTGGGACGCCTGGGGCGCGTACGCCGCTTGACCGATCGGTCGTCCGCAGGCTAAGGTAGCATAGCGTTTTCGGCTGCGTCGAAGACCGACGCTGCCTTGGTTAACGACCGGTGTCACGCCGTTACCTCCGAGTCCATGTCATGGCGCTATCGGCACTCACTAGACGCACCTACCAGCCTCGTTCTCTTGCAGCAGCAGCTCTTGGTCTATTAGGCGTGGCGTGTGTCAGCGAGACGGAATCCAAGGGCAAACTCAGCCTGGGCGTCGATCCGGCCGCTTCGGCGCTGGCGAACTCGGCGGCGTTTCGCGACACGATCGGGTCGTTCACGTACTACGAAGGCATGGGCCCGATGCGTGTGCGTGGGTATGGATTGGTCGTCGGGTTGGGAAAGAACGGCTCTTCGGATTGTCCCCGGCCGATCTACGATCGACTCGTACAAAGCCTGTATAAGCACCATCGCTTCTCCAGTAGCGTGGTGGGTGAGAGCGGCGTGACGCCCGAGCAGATGATCGCGGATGTGGATACGGCGGTCGTGCTGGTCCAGGGCGAGATTCCGCGCGCCGCGGTGGAGGGCACGCGATTCGATGTCGCGGTCACAGCCCTGCCGGGCACGCAGACCAAGTCGCTGCGCGGTGGAAGGCTGTTTACCGCCGACCTTGAAGTATTCCGCGACGTGGCGCCGGAGATTTCCATCACCGGTCAGGTGCTGGCCCAGGCGGCAGGCCCGGTGTTCATCAATCCGTTTTCTGATGGCGAGAGTCCCACGAAATCCAATCCATTGGAGGGAATCGTCGTCGGTGGCGGAGTCGCGACCAAGGATCGCCGAATCCGATTGGTGCTGTCGGAGCCGTCGTACCCACGGGCGCGTCAGATTCAGGATCGCATCAACGCGCAGTTCACGGGTCCGACGCGGGTGGCGGACGCGACTTCGCCATCGTTCATCCAACTCCAGGTACCGGCCGAGTTTCACGAGGAGGCGGGGCACTTTCTCTCGCTCGTCCGAAGCTTGTACTTGACGCGAGATCCGGCCTCGGAGACCGCCCGGGCACGCGCCCTGGCCGAGGAGATGGTCCACCCGGCAGCCCCGCACGTGCAGATCGCATGGTGCTTGGAAGGCTTGGGGCGCAGCGCCCTCCCGATTCTCGGTGAGCTCTACGGCCATCCGCGGGATTACGTGAGTTTTCACGCGGCCGTAGCGGGGTTGCGGCTGCACGATCACGTCGCCGGCGATTGCATGGCGCTCCACGCGGCGAAAAAGGACGGGGAATTCCGTTTTCAGGCCATTCGGGCGCTTGGCGCGGCGAAAGGCATGGGCGCCGCAGCCTTGGCGCTGCGAAAACTCCTGTACGACCCCGACCCGCGCGTTCAGGTGGCGGCCTATGAGGCGCTTGTCGAGCGGAAAGACGCGACCATCGAGTCCGCGAGGGTGTTGGGGGGTGACTTCAGCCTCGATCACGTCCCGGGCAGTCCGTCGAACTTCGTGTACGTCAAGCGGAGCGGCGCACGACGAATGGCATTGTTCGGCGAGGACTTGCGCTGTACGCCGCCGGTGCTGTACCGGTCGCCGGACGGCAGTGTGATGATCAGCGCCGCTGACGGAGAGACGACCCTCACCGTGATTCGATCGGTGGTCGCGAGCGGGTCCATGTCACCACCGATTCCCGCATCGTTGAGGTTACCAGACCTCGTCAAGCTCCTGGGCAGCGAGGCGGCCGTGGGGATGGACGGCCGCGTGCTCGGGTTGGGGCTTGATTATGGCGCTGTCGTGCGTGCGGTGTATCATCTTTGCGAAAATGGGGCGATCAACGCCAAGTTCGTTCTGGAACAGCCAAACGCCAGCGAGCTTTTCGGTCCCTCCCGCCCCACCGCTCGCGCAGAATCAGAGCTGTAGCCCAGCGAACCTGCCGGGGCCTCTCAATCATTCGCTCAATAATCAATACTAGCGCAAAATTGATGCGTCCGATATTTGCGTCCCCATGCGGGGAGTTCCTTATCGCACCTTCCCAAGAATAGTTTGGATGCGGAGCAGGCGGTCAGGTACAATCGCGCTCGCATCTGGCGGACGAACGTGGGCCGGCGGACGGCGTGCGTCAAGGAGTGCCACACGGTGTCGCTACGATGGCGGTGTTGGAGCTTGAGAACGCCATGACTCTGCTTGCGACACGACCAGTGGAGCGGACCGTGCGGCCCGCGCCTTTGGTCAAGCGTTTTCTCGACTACCTGTTTTTGGAATGCGGACTGGCGGGCGCGACGGTGACCGCCTATCAGCGCGACTTGGGCGAGTTCTGGGATGACCTCGTTGCGCGGGAAGTCGATCCACGCGATATCGCGATGGAGGACGTTCAGCATCATCTCGTGGCCCTTCAGCGTCGCGGACTCAGCGTATCCTCTATCGCGCGGCACCTCGCAGCGATCAAAGTTTTTCTTCGCCACCTGTTCGCGGAGCGGGTCCTTCGACGGGACCTCGCCTCGTTGATCGAGGGTTCGAAGCGCTGGCGCACCATACCGGACACGGTGCACTATCCGCAGGTCGAGGCGCTCCTGAGTGCTCCCAAAACGGGCGATGAGTTCTATCTTCGCGACCGCGCGCTGCTGGAAATCCTGTACGCCACGGGGATGCGAGTCAGCGAGTTGGTCGATCTGACCCTCGAACAGATCAACCTCAAGCTTGGCTACATCCGTTGCATCGGGAAGGGGCGGAAGGAACGAATCGTCCCGGTCGGGCGCTGCGCGATCGAAGCGGTAGAGGAGTACCTGGAGACGTTGCGCCCGCGACTCGCCGCGGAGACCGGTGAGTCGGCGTTGTTTCTCTCGCGCACGGGCAGGCCGCTGGATCGAACGAACATGTGGCGGCTGGTGCGCAAGTACGCCAGAATCGCGGGGATCGAAAAGCCGCTGTCGCCGCACACGCTGCGGCACTGTTTCGCCACACACCTGCTTGCGGGCGGGGCCGACCTTCGCATCGTGCAGGAACTGCTCGGCCACGCAGACGTCACCACCACACAGATCTATACCCACGTCGACGAGGCCCAGCTCAAGCGCGTTCATCGAGCGTACCATCCGCGTCCTTAGGTGAAGCCGGTTTTGGGGGATCGGAATGGGACGGGGAAAGGGACACAGGTGGGCGTTCTGACGCGCCTGGCTCGCGCGCCCGTGCGCCTGCGCACCGTGGGTTCGCGGGCTGCGAAGCGCTATGCCCCTGCCGGCAAGCACGACGCTCCCGCGTCCTCGATCGACTTCGCGAACTCCACGGTACTCTGCGGGGAAACGCTTTACCGTCTTTGCCTAAGAGGGATCGAAGGGTGGTCGGTGGGGCCCATACGCGTGCGCGTGCGGTACACTCGCAGTACGGCGTTTTCGGGAACTTGCATCTATGCAGATCGCCACATCTACGTGAATCTGGGGCGTCACCTGCGATACCCGTATTCGATGAAGACGAACCTGGCGAAGGTCCAGACGCTGGGTCGCGGCTGGCGACGCGAGATCTTTCGTATCGAGATGCATAACGCATACCAACTTGCCATTTTCATTTTCATGCACGAACTCTACCACCTGCTCGTGTATCGCGCGGGGCGGAACACACGGCAGAAGGAGTCGATGTGCGATCGCTTCGCGGCCCGATACCTCGTCGACGGATTTGGATGCCGGGTGCGCGATCGGCACGACCACCCGGTCCCTCGGACGGTATGGGATTTCCAAGACCTGGAGGGGTTCGTGGCGGCTGCGAGGACTGACCGCCGCAGCAACGGACAAGCCCGCCAACGGCGCATCCCAACCTGACGAGTGCGCGCCTCATACGTACAACTCACAGGGCGGGAGCAACCGTGCTTGCCCTACTTCCCGTAGGACGATAGAACGCGCCCAGCCGATTCACGGAGGGCTTGGCTTGGCGCTGCTGGCGGGGGTGGATGAGGCGGGATTCGGACCGACGCTGGGACCGCTGGTGGTCAGCGGAGTCATGTTCCGCGTCGATGATGACCTCACGCACCGCTGCCTTTGGGACGCCCTTCGTCAGACCTGCTGTCGAATCACCAATCGAAAGACGCGTCGGCTGATCATCGCCGATAGCAAACAACTCTATCACGCGGGGGGAACGCTGGCGCCGCTGGAACGAGCGGCGCTGGTCATGCTCGCCGTCGCCGGGCTGCGCCCGACGACTTGGCGCGGACTGGTCGAGCTGCTCGCGCCCCTGGCCGCGGAAAGCTTGGCGCGCTACGCATGGTATGCGAACAATGTGCGGATACCCGCGTCCGAGGGCGTTGGCGACGTGGCCACGCGGGCCAACGCGGTTCGCAAGAATGCCCGCGAGCAGAACGTGGAGTTTCTCGGTGCGGTGTGCCGGCCGGTCATGGAGGAGGAATTCAACGGCCTCGTCTCGCGTACCGACAACAAGTCGGTCACCCTGCAGGGGGTGACCCTGGGCATCGTGGATCGAATCCTGAGGGCGACGGACGAAAAGCGTGTCCGCATCTGCGCCGACCGGCTGGGCGGGCGAATTCACCATCGCGCGGCCCTGCAGACCGCGTTTCCCGAGTACGCGCTGCAGATTCTGGAGGAGTCCGCAGGGCGCAGCGCCTATCGGTTAGAAAGTTCGCAGCGCGTCGTGCGCATCGAATTCGTGACCAAAGGTGAGGACCATCATCTACCCATCGCCCTGGCGAGCGTGTACAGCAAGTACCTGCGCGAGCTGTACATGCGTTCGTTCAACACGTATTGGTCGTCCTTGGATTCAGGTTTGCGTCCCACGGCGGGCTATCATGCGGACGCCCAGCGGTGGCTGAAAGACGCCGCGCACGTGATTGACCGCTTCGGCGTCGATCGGCAAAAGCTCGTGCGGGCCAGGTAAGAACACAGAAACCAGGAACGCAAAAACAGAGAAACCGCGCGGACCCGCGTCGTTCTTTCCGACGTTGACACCTGCTTTCCCCCCGCGTAGCGTACTCCCTGGTCTGAGGAGGCTTGGCGGTGTCGATCGAAAACTGGTCGGAGAACATTCTCGTAGTCGAGTTGGCCGACGATCCGGCATTCGCCGACGATCTCGCGGCCCTGTTCGAACAGCTCAATGGGCGCGCGGACGTCGACGTGGTGGCGAACCTCGCCGCGGTTAACTATTTGAATTCCTCGAACATCGCCAAGCTTCTCAAACTGCGCAAGCGACTCCATTCCAACAGCCGAAAGCTCGTTTTGTGCGGGGTCAGCACGAACGTGTGGGGCCTGTTCCTGGTAACCGGCTTGGACAAAGTGTTTGCCTTCGAGGACAACCTGTCCAGCGGACTCGCGGCCGTGCAGCTCGGATCAGGGTAACGGAATGCGTCGCGTGCTCTTTTTCGGCCCGGCCGTCCCTTTGGGGATTCTCCTCGGCTGCGCCGCATCCCGCCCGACTCCTGCAGACTACGGGGCGCGGTTTGTAGCCCAGAAGGACCGCGCTGCGGTACTCGATGCGGCCGAGGCTGGACTGGTTGACGCTGGCTTCAAGATCGATCGGCGCGATGCTGCGACAGGTGGGGTCCTCTCCCAGCCCATCGAAGGGCCCCGCATCGACGATCGGGGCAGTTCGCGCCGGCGCACTCGGCGCATCGCCGAAGTTCGGCTTGACGAGCGCGGCGAGGCGTTCAAAGTCTATTGCAAAGTCGAGGTGCAGGACCTGGTAACGCAGGGCTACGGCATGTTCTCGCAGGAAAAGACGGTATCCGACTCTCCGGGCGAGTATACGGCCATCAACCGCGACGCCGCCACTACGACCGAGCAGAACACTGTCTGGCGCACAATGCGCCGCGACAAGCCCACCGAGCGCCGCATCCTCGACTACATTGTCGCCCACACCGACGGCGAAAAATAAGCGGTCGCCGCGGCCGGCCCACTTCTACTACCGCCTAGACCCATACAACAACCGACACGCCAACGCCTTATCACTTCCTGGAAACCGGGGTAACGTGCAGGAGACGCGGGGCGAGCATGAAAGGCTGATGTTGCGATGTCGATGCGAAATCTACAGTCGGCGGTCGTTGTGGCTTCCCTGACGTTTCTATCCTCGCAAGCGTATTCGCAGGAGACGTACGATTGGCCCAGCGAGCGCCCTGCCACGCCCGAGCAACTTGGGAAAGAGGTCGACGGCTTCCTGTCATCGCTCGATGCGAAGGGCCTTTACGGCGTGGTCTTGCTCAGCCACAAGGGGACCATCGTCCTCCACAAGGCCTACGGGTACGCGGATCGCGAGTCGGGCAGGAGGCTGACGACGGGCACGGGGATGTGCATCGGCTCGATCGTCAAGCCCATGACGAGAGCGGCGCTGGTCAAACTCGAATCCGCGGGGAAGCTGAAGCTCGACGACAAGCTGTCGCGTTTCTTTCCAGAAGCCCCGCCGGACAAGGCCGACATCACCCTCCAACAAGTCATGGACCACAAGGCCGGGTTCCCGGACATGTTCGGCGATGATTATGAACCGATGGGCCGCGACGAAATCGTGGCCAAGATCATGGCCGCCAAGCTTCTGTTCAAGCCCGGTGAGAAGTCCGAGTATTCGAACTCGGGCTTTTCTCTGCTCGGCGCGATCATTGAAAAAACCTCCGGCATCCCGTACGAGCGCTACGTTTACCACGAGGTTCTCAAGCCCGCGGGCGTCTCCCGAATAGGCTACAAGATCCCCAACTGGAAAAACGAAGAGCTTGCTGTCGGGTATCGTGGCGGCAAGCGCTGGGGGACCTCGCTCGACCATCCGTGGATGGAGGACGGTCCGTCGTGGAACCTGCGGGCCAACGGCGGCATGATCGCTACGGTCGAAGAATTGTATCGGTGGTTCGACGCCATCCTGGCCGGTCGGGTCCTTTCCCCGGAGGCCACCAAGAAATATCGGGACATGATGATCCGCCCCACTCGCTCCGGCCAGCGGGCCATCGCCACGGCCGGCGGAAACGGAATCTCCAACTCTCTATACGTAAACGTCGTGGACAGCGAACTGGTCTTCGTGATCTTCACCAGCGTGAGCGAGTTCGAAGGCGAGGAAGCCTTCAAATCCATCCGCCCGCGAATCGAGGCCTTCCTCCGACCGCCATAAGTTGCCTAATCGGCGATTGGCATTTGGCAATTGGCAATCTGCGCGAAGCGGTGCTGTCGTTCGACCATGTCGCGGTAAAGGCCGTCGCTCCCCATGAGTTCGGCGTGGGTGCCGAGTTCGACGATGCGGCCCTGATCGAGAACCACGATGATGTCCGCGTGGGTCACGGTGCTCAGGCGATGAGCGATGACGAAGGTGGTCCGCGTGGCAAATAGGTCAACGAGCGAGGCCTGGATGAGCTGTTCGCTTTCGGTGTCGAGGTTGCTGGTGGCCTCGTCGAGGATGAGGACTTCGGGATCGGCGAGGATGGCGCGGGCGATGCTGATGCGCTGCCGCTGACCGCCGGAGAGCTTCACGCCGCGTTCGCCGATGAGCGTGTCGAAGCGCTCGGGCAGGCGATCGATGAACTCCATCGCGTTGGCCCGCCGGGCGGCGTCGAGAATGCCATCGTTGGGCGCATTCCTTCGACCGTAAGCGATGTTCTCGCGTACCGTCCCGTCGAAAAGAAACGTCTCCTGCGGAACGATGGCAAGCTTGTCGCGATAGCTCGCCAGGCGCATGCTCCGAAGGTCCACGCCATTCACCAGGATCGCGCCCACGGTCGGATCGTGGAAACGCGCCACGAGGTCGGTGAGCGTGGTCTTGCCTCCGCCGCTGGGTCCGACGAGCGCCACGGTGCTTCCTGCGGGCACGGTTAGATCGATGTCGTGTAGCACGCGCAGGCCAGGCCGATACTCGAAGCTCAGGCCCTCAAAGCGAATGTCGCGGATCGGTGTCGGGGCCTCGACGGCCCCGGCCACATCCGGCTTTTCCTGCGGCCGTTCGAGAATGTCGAAGACGCGCTCCAGCGCAGCCAAGGCCTGCTGCGTGGAGCTGTAGGAGTTCACGATCAACGAGACGGGGTGCAGCAGCATGAGGGCATACATCTGGAAGGCAACGATGTCCCCCACCGTGCCGCGGCCTTCGATCGCGAGGTAGCCGCCGAAGCCCACGATCGCGAGGGTCGTTGCCGGAATCAGCAGGCCCCATCCCGCGTTGACGACCAGTTGCAGCCGCTCAGCGAGCAGATTTTTGCGGATGATGGTGTGATGGGCGACGGCGTAATCGCGTTCCTCACGGCGCTCGCGGCGGAAGGCGCGGACCACGCGGATGCCGCCGAAGGTCTCGGTGACGCGGGCGTCGATGTGCTCGCGCTGCTCGGCCATGGTGCGGTAGATCGGCCGCACCCGCTGGATGTAGAGCAGATTGATGAGCACGATCGGGGGGATCATCAGCCCGGCGATCAGGGCCATCTGCCAACTGAGCACGATCAGCACCGCAACGGTGAGCAGCACGCGAATCAGGGCCACGCCCGGGGTGATCACGGCCATCTGCACCATGCCGGTGACCTTGTCCGTATCTTGCGAGAGCCGCGAGACGATTCCGCCGGACTTGAGTTCCGAAAGATCGCTCAGCGGCAGTCGCAGGAAGCGTTCGAACAGGCGTTGCCGAAGCCGGAAGATGACCTTCGCGTTGAGCAAGGCCATCATGTACCAGCGGATGGTGTCGAGCACCTGGGTGAGCAGCAGCAGGGCCAGCATTGCGCCGCACACCCACAAGAGGCGCGTCAGTTTCGCGCCGGCGCTCAGGCTCGCGTTGGGGAGAATCTCATCGACGATGTGTTTAGTCACGAGCGGCAGGACCATTCCGGCCGCCACGCTGAACAGGGCAAGCAGCAGAATGGCGACGATGGTCCCGTGAAACGGCCAAAGCCACTTGCCGTATTCGCGAAGGTAACGCTTCCGCTTCGTCGGGTCGCGCTTGGGGCGGCCCTCCGTCTCGGGAGGCGTATACCCCTTCCATCCAAACGAGGATCGAAAGGTGCGAAATCGTTGTCGTGATGACCCGAGCGGCATGGGCCTAACCTGTCATTCTGAGCGCAGCGAAGAATCTACGATGGTCTGGCGAGGCCGCAAGATGCTTCGCTGCGCTCAGCATGACAGAAACTACCGCCGGCGCAGGACCGCGTTCATCACCGCCAACGCGCGGTCGATGTCTTCCCTCGTCACGTCAAGGTGCGTCACCGCGCGGATGCGCTGCGGCCCGGTGGGCAGCATCCAAACGTTGTGCTCCCGCAACTTGTCGCAGAGAGACTTGGCCGTGCCGGTTGATTCCGCCACGTCGATGTAGAGGATGTTGGTTTCCACTGCAGCAACGTCGATCGAGACCCCGGGCAGCTCCGCGATCCCCGCCGCCAGGCGCTTGGCGTTGGCGTGATCCTCGGCGAGTCGGTCGATGTTGTGTTCGATCGCGTACAGGGCGGCCGCGGCGATGATTCCGGCCTGGCGCATGCCGCCGCCGAACATCTTGCGGAAACGGTGAACCCGCTTGACCGTCTCCTTGGTGCTCGCCACGGCGGACCCGACTGGAGCGCCGAGACCCTTGGAAAAGCAGATCGAAACCGTGTCGAAGTAATGCGTGTACTGCATCGGCTTATGACCTTTCGCGATGCACGCGTTCATCAGCCGCGCCCCGTCGAGGTGCATGCGCACACGGTGCTCGTCGGCAACGGCGCGGATCTTGGCAATCTCCTCCAGCGGCCAGCAAGTGCCCCCGCCGCGGTTGTGGGTGTTTTCGATCACGATCAGTGCGGTCTGTGGGAAGTGCGAATCCGTCGGCCGCATGGCCGTGCGCACGGCCGCAGCGTCGAACATCCCCCGCGGCCCCTGCATGAGCCGCAGCGAGCAGCCGGAAAGCCCCGCCGGGGCGCCGGCCTCGTAGTGGTAGATGTGGCTGTCCGCATGAGCGATGATCTCGTCCCCGGGCTGGGTCTGTGACCGAATCGAGGTCTGATTGGCCATCGAGCCCGAGGGGACGTAGATCGCCGCCTCCTTGCCGAGCAGCTCGGCGACCCTTTCCTGAAGGCGATTGACCGTGGGATCGTCGCCGAAGACGTCGTCGCCGACCTCGGCCTCGGCCATCGCCTTGCGCATGGCGGTGCTCGGCTTCGTGACCGTATCGCTGCGCAAGTCAACGGGCCGCGTAGTCATCACCGGAGGCATGGCCTCATCCCCGAAATGCGATGCGTCAAACTCGGAATCGCCCACCGTCCCGGTCGGCAAGGTCGTTCGGTAACTCATCGTCTCAACCTGGCTAGTCTTCGTCCTTCTCCGCAAGCAGCTGATGCCGCAGCGACGACTCCACCTGAAGGACGTTCGGGCCGGCCAGCTTCACCAGGTGCAGCAGGTCGATCATGGTGGAGACCTCCTCGACCTGCTCATCGACGAACCATTCCAGGAAGCTGCGCGTCGCATAGTCTTTTTCTTTTTCGGCCAGGGCGACCAGGTCGTTGATCTTCGTGGTCACGTCCTTTTCGTTCTTCAAGGCCGTGGCCACGATCGCCTCCACGCTCTTATAGTCACTCCGCGGCTTGTCGATCGTTTTCAGCGTCACGCTGCCGCCGACCTCGGAGAGGTAGCGGATGATCTTCATGGCGTGCTCGCGCTCCTCGTCCCATTGCTTGAGGAAACGCTCGCGGAGAACTTTCAGTCCCATGGCGTCGAACACGCAGGCCATCGCTAGATAGGCAAACGCCGCCGCAAACTCCACGGAAATCTGATCGTTGAGCCTGGCGTTCATCGCCGCCGAAATCATCATTGAATCGCTCTTGGCCATATTCTCTCCAATTCCGACACCGAAGTGCATCCTACACGAGTACACGCCTCTCGGTCAATCGACGACCGCTCTTTACCTCCCTTCGAGCCTGGCACAATATGGTGCGCAAGCGTATCGCATCTCTTCTCGCCAGCGGCACCGAGATCCTGCACGCGCTCGGGCTCGGGGACAGCGTCGTGGCCGTGAGCCACGAGTGCGACTATCCGGAGGAGGCTCGCGATACGCCGCGGGTGACGTTCGCACGGGTGGACGCGGAGGCATCAAGTGGCGCGATCGATGCGGAGGTTCAGCAGCGCGTGCGAAGCGGCGAACCACTCTACGAGATCGACGTGCAGCGCCTGGCTGAATTGCGCCCCGATCTGATTGTCACGCAGTCGCAGTGCGACGTATGCGCGGTGAGTCTCGACGAGGTCCGCCGGGCCGTGGAGGAAGTCGAAGGTCTGTGGCACACACGCATTGTCTCACTGAATCCCACGACCTTGAACGCTGTGTTCGAGGACATCCTTCGCGTCGGCGACGCCGCCGGCGTCCCCGGGCGTGCTGCGGAATACGTCGCGGCGCTGCGACGGCGGGTCGAAGCGGTCCGTTCCGAGACGGCGAAGTTGTCGCTCGCGGACCGCCCAAGGGTGGCGTGTATCGAATGGATCGAGCCGTTGATGCTCGCGGCAAACTGGGTGCCGGAGCTGATCGAAATCGCGGGCGGGCGATGCGACCTGACCAAGACCGGCGTTCACTCGACCTTCTGCCAATGGGAAGAGCTTGTCGCTTACGATCCGGAAGTCATCACAATCTCACCTTGCGGATTCGACCTGCCTCGGACGCTCGTAGAGTCGAAAACGCTGGCCGCCGATCCGCATTGGGGGAAACTGTCGGCCGTGCGTACGGGCCGGGTTTTCGCCGTGGATGGAAACGCCTACTTTAACCGCTCTGGGCCTCGACTCGTGGACAGCTTGGAGCTCCTCGCCCAGCTCGTGCATCCGGGCCGGTTTCCCGCAGGCGCGAGTCAGGTCGGGGTCTGGGCAAACCTGACGGCGCATGATGCGAGCCAGGGTTGAATCGCCGGCGGACGTCCATTATAATCGCCGCCGCCACCGGCAGTACGAATCTAGCTAATGGAAAGAGCGCTCTGCGCACGGTCCATGTCAACCACAGTATCCATCCACGGCGTCGCAACGTTCACGCGTTGGAGTGGCGTGGCCGTCATGTTGTTGCTGATCGGGACTTTCAACCTCCTCGAGTACTACCAGGTACCGTTTCCGCACCCTGTGCCGATCCTCGTTCTGGGAGTGCTTTACGCGAGCGTGATCGGCGGGACGGCGCCGGGTTTGGTTTGCGGGGCCATCTTGGCGGCGACGGCGGCCTATCATATGTCCAATCCCGGCGAACTCTTTCGCTACACGCCAGGCAGGCTTGCGAACGTCCTGGTCATCGCCACCGTGGGGCCGGTCATCGCCATCGTCGTCGGCGGCCTCCGCCGTCGATCGATCCGCGCCCGCGACGCTTTGCGGGCCCAGGCTGTTCTTCAAACCCAGCTCAGTGAGCGAAGCCGAATCCAGCGCTCGCTTCAACAGGAGCGATACGAACAGGAGACCATTTTTCACTCCGTCCCGGCGATGATCTGGTTCAAGGACAAGGAGAACCGCATTCTGCGGGTGAATGCACTAGCTGCCTCCTCGATTGGGCGAAAAGTCGAGGATGTGGAAGGGCGCAACTCGGCCGACTTCTATCCCGACGAAGCCGACAAGTATCACCAGGACGACCTCGAAGTGATCCAAAGCGGCAAACCCAAGCTTGGAATCGTCGAGCCGTATCGAGTCGCTTCCGGCGAGAAACGCTGGATTCGCACGGACAAGATCCCCTACCGCGACGCCAATGGAAACATCGTCGGGGTGATCGTTTTTGCGGTAGACATTACCGCGCAGCGAGATGCTCAGGACGCGATGCAGCGGGCTCACGACGAGCTTGAACTGCGTGTGCAGGCCCGAACGGTGGAATTGACCAAGGCCAATGAGAATCTTCGCCGCGAAATCGCCGAACGCGAGCAGGCCGAACGAGGCATTACCGACCGCACCCTCTTAGCGCAGTTCGCCGCCGACGTAGGGGCCGCCCTGACGCGAGGTCGGGACCTTCGCGGGATGTTGCAGGAATGCTGCGAGATCATGGTGCAGCGGCTCGACGCTGCGTTCGCCCGCATTTGGATACTCGACGACGCCGACCAAACCCTGCACCTTCAGGCCAGCGCCGGAATGTACACGCACCTCGATGGCAAGCATTCCCGAATCCCGATCGGAGAACTGAAAGTCGGTTTGATCGCCCAGGAACGTAAGGCCCACCTGACCAATACCGTCATAGGCGACTCCCGGATCGGAGATCAGGAATGGGCGAAGCGCGAGGGTATGGCGGCCTTCGCGGGTTACCCCCTGCTGATCGGCGAAAAGGTGATTGGCGTGATGGCCTTGTTTGCGCGCCAGCCGCTATCCGTCCTCGTCACGGATGCGATGGCGTCCGTCGCCGACATGCTCGCGCTAGGCATCGAGCGTCAACGGGCATCGCTGGCCCTGCAACAACACGCCAAGGCCTTGGAAGGGGCTAACGAGGCGCTACGCACGGCGGAGGAAGCCGCTCAGGCCGCCAACCTCGCCAAGAGCCGGTTCCTGGCGAACATTAGCCACGAAATCCGTACGCCGATCATGGCCATGCTTGGCGCGGCGGAGCTGCTCACTAACCGCGAGACGGCGCAGGGACGAGGCGCCGATCGTGGTGGCATGATCTTGAGGAACGGCCGACACCTGCTGTCCTTGGTGGATGAGCTGCTGGATATCTCCCGGATTGAGGCGGGCAGGCTGGAGGTCCGCCTGACGGATTGCTCCCTGACCGATCTCCTGGCGGACGTCGATGCGGTCACCGAGCCGCTACGGCGAAACAAGACCCTCCACTACGCCGTCATCTACGAAACGCCGGTCCCGATGCTCATTCGCACCGATCGCACGCGGCTTACGCAGGCCGTCATCAACCTGGTCAACAACGCGTTCAAATTCACGGAACGCGGGCACGTGCTCGTCCGCGTGCGAGTGGATCGAGAGGTCCCCGATCCGCGGCTGATGATCGCGGTCGAAGACACCGGCATGGGCATCAGCCCGGAACACCGCGATGGAATCTTCGAGACCTTTGCTCAAGTGGGTCCCCTCACGCACGGCGCCTCCGACGGCGCAGGGCTGGGGCTGCCCATTGCCAGAGGGATTGCCGAGCGCTTGGGCGGCTCGCTGACCTTGGACGAGAGTGGGCCGGGCAAGGGGAGTCGTTTCGTACTCCGCTCTGCGACGGGGCCCTTGCAGGACGCAACCTGGGTTGAGCCTGCCAGGCTCGGCCCTGCGCCGTCGAATGCTTCGGCAGGGCGCCACTCCCAGGCGGGCCGACTGCGCGGGAAGGTTCTGCTGGCCGAGGACGTGGCTGACACGCGCAACCTGGTCGCCTATGCGCTGCAGTGCGCCGGAGCGGAAGTGGTCTCGGCCAATGACGGACGAGAGGCGGTGGGACTGGCCGCCTCGGCCGACTTCGACCTGATCCTGCTCGATATTTGCATGCCCAAGCTGGACGGCGTTTCCGCCGCGGTCGAGATTCGTCGCCTTGCTTTCCGAGGCGCGCTCATCGCCCTCACTGCGTCCGCTCGGGAATCCGAGCGGGCACGGATCCTGGACGCCGGCTTCGACGACATCTGGCCCAAGCCGATTTCGCTGGACACGCTCGTCGAGAGATCGGCCGCCTATTTGGATGCGGCGGACTCCGGACGCCGGAACAGCCCGCCGGACGATGGGCGCTTCCACGCCGCGATCGAGGCATTCGTCGAGACGTTGCCCGGTCGTGTGTCGGCGATCCGCGCCGCGGTGGATACAGGCGACTTGGCGACCGCGTGCGAACTCTTGCACCAGCTCGTCGGAGCGAGCGGTATCCATGGTCTCCCCGCATTCTCGGACACGGCCGCGAAGCTGCTCGCTCACCTCAGGAACGGCGGCCTGCCCGACGGCGCGAAGGAACTGCAAGTGTTGGAGGCCCTCGTCGCCTCACCGCCCGAAGCGCTCCGCAAAGTCGGCATGGCGCCCAGCGTGTAAGTCGTGCTCAACTCAAGCGGGCTATTTCACCCGCGTGTACGTGACCTCAATCACCTTGTAGTTGTCTCCGGCGTGCAGGTCGATGATCTCGAACACGTGCTTGTCGTTGTCGAGGATGCGGGTCACGTATTTGACCATCCGCCCGGCGACCTTCAGACCCGGCTCGTCCATCTCGCCGAAGTACGTGAACGTCTTTCCGGACGGATCGACAGTACCCTTCATCGTCAGGATGGCCGTGGACATGTTGTCGCACCACACGGACGTGTACATGTTGCGGTAATTGTCGTAGCCGGTAATCCCGGAGCCCTCGTGGGGCATGCCCATGTGCTGGCCCTTGTGTTCATCGAGGACGTATCGTCCGCCGTGGATCCACTTGCGTTCGCTGGTGCCGCTGGATTCCATGGCCTGTGAGCCCGGCCCGCCCATCCACATCTTCGACGTCGTGTTCCACTTTCCGATCAAGGGTTCCAACTTCTTGTGGTGCTCGCTCGGCGCCGCGATCTTCATGTACTCCTGCATCGCGGCCATCTCTTTTTCCCCCATTCCCGGAATCGTCGGCGCGGCTTGTTTTCCTTTCTCCTGGGAGGTCACTCGACCCACGCCGAAAGTCAACAGCATGGCTGATCCCACAACCGCTGAGCCACTCCAGTTTCTCATTGCATTTCTCCTTTCAAAATCGCGACGACAAGAGTAGCGTCGGGCTTGTCCTCGACGCTGCGTCACCCACAAGGGGTGACGCTACCAGCGCATTCTGCAAGGTCAATTCAGCTCTCCGGGGCGGGCGGTCCAGCCTAGGTTTGAGGCCGGGATCGCGCGAGGAGTGAATACAAAACCGGCAGAACAAGAAGCGTCAGGAGCGTCGAGGTGATGACTGATCCGATGACCACCGTGGCCAGCGGTCGCTGGACTTCCGCCCCCACGCCGGTGTTGAAGGCCATGGGCACGAAGCCCAGACTGGCGACTAATCCGGTCATCAAGACCGGACGGAGCCGCGTCAGGGCCGCCTCCCGGATCGCTTCGCGCAGCGGCATCCCGGCGTCCAGCAACCCTCGCAGATAGGACACGAACACCATGTCGCCCAACACGGAAACGCCGGACATGGCGATGAAGCCCACCCCCGCGGAGATGCTGAAGGGCATGCCCCGCAGGTGCAGGGCGATGATCCCCCCCACCGCGGAAAGCGGCAGTGTGGCGAAGATGCGAAGGACGTCGGTGAGGCGACCATAAGTTAAATACAAGAGAAAGAAGATCAGGCTGACGGCCACAGGGACGACGAACAGCAGCCGGCGGCTGGCGCGCTCTAGGTGCTCGAATTGCCCACCGTAGGTCACGAAGTAGCCTGCGGGGAGCGTCGGCTGGATTTCTTCCGCAATCCGCCGTCGGGCCTCGCCCACGAAACTGCCCACGTCTCGTCCGCGGACGTTAGACTGGATGACGACCCGCCTGCGGCCCCATTCGCGCAGGATCGTGGAGGGCCCCTTAGCGATCCGCATTTCCGCCAGCAGTGAGAGTGGTAACTGCTGACCGGACGCCGTGGGCACCACCAGGTTCGCGACGCGCTCCGGATCGCGGCGGAACTCTTCCGGGAGCCGGACCGTGAGCGGAAACGTCATCTGTCCCTGCTGAATCTCACCCACGTGCAGGTTCCCGATGGCGGCGATGAAGTCCAGCACTTCCTTCGCGGGGACGCCGTGGCGAGCCAATTGATCCTGGCGGAGCTTGATTTCCAGCACGGGCTGCCCGGTGAGCTGCTCGACCACGGTATCCGTGGCGCCGCGGATGCCGCGGAGGACCTTCTCGATCCGCGCGGCTAGCGACGTCAGTTGGTCGAAGTCGTCGCCGAAAAGCTTCACTCCCAGGTCGCTGCGAATGCCCGCGACCATCTCGTTGACGCGTAGCTCGATGGGCTGGGCGAAGATCGTGCGCATGGCCGGCATCCCGCTCAGTTCCGCCTGCATGCGCAGCACCAACTCTTCCTGATCCGACGCCTTGGTCCAGCGATCGCGCGGATGAAGGGTGGTGAATACATCGCTGACTTCGAGCCCCATCGGGTCGGTCGCGACCTCCGCGGTGCCGGTCCGCGTCCAGATGTGCTCGATCTCATCTGGAAACTTCTCCAGCAGCAGCTTCTCGATCTGCGTCCCGTAGCGGACGGACTCCTCAATGGAAACCCCTGCCAGTCGCACGGTATTGACGACAATGGCCTCTTCGGAAAGGCGCGGAATGAACACGGCGCCGAGGTTCCACGCTCCGACCACGCCGATGACGAGCATCGCTACGACCCCGGCGAGCACGATGGCACGGGCGGCGAGAATTCCATCCAGAACGCGGGCGTAGGCTCGCTTAAGAACGCGAATCACCCAAGGATCCTCGTGTCGCCGGACTCGCGCCAGCAGCAGGCTCGACAAGACAGGCATCAGCGTCAGCGAGAAGACCATTGATCCCAGCAGGGCAAAGACCACGGTCCACGCCATCGGCGCGAACATCTTTCCTTCGATACCTTCGAGGGTCAGGATCGGAAGGTACACAATGAGGATGATCAATTCGCCGAAGAGCGTCGGACGCCGGACCTCCAATGCGGCCGCCCGAACCACCTCGAGGGGCGGCGCGCCGCGGGCCTGGGCGATCCGCCGCACGCTGTTCTCCACCATGATGACCGAGCTATCCACGATCAGGCCGAAGTCGATAGCTCCCAAGCTCATGAGGCTCCCCGCGATTTCCGCTTGGAGCATCAGGTTGCCGGCAAAGAGCATGGAAAGCGGGATCGCCAAAGCGACGATGAGGCCTGCCCGAAGGTCTCCGAGAAAAACAAACAGCACGACGACGACCAGCAGCGCGCCCTCGAACAGGTTGATCTTCACCGTCCGCAGTACCCGATCCACGAGTTGCGTACGGTTGTAGACCACGGTGACTTCCACGTCCTCCGGCAGCGAGGGCCGGATTTCGTCGAGGCGATCTTGCAGGGCCTGGGCGACGTGCCGCGTGTTCTCGCCCATGCGCATGAAACCCAGTCCGAGGACGGCCTCGCCGCGACCCGCGTACGTCACCGCGCCGCGACGAATCTCGTGGCCTTCGATGACCTGCCCCACATCATGAATGTGGATGGGCACTCCGTCGGCCGAAGTGATTACGATATTGCCGATCTCCGCGATCGACTCCACGCGCCCCAGCCCGTGAACCAGGATCGCCTCGCCCGCACGGACGACCTGCCCGCCGCCGACGTTTGCATTATTGTCGTGCAGGGCCTCGACGACGTCATCGAGCGTGAGTTGGTGCTTGAGGAGCTTCGCGGGATCGACAATGACCTGGAACTGCCGTTCCAGTCCGCCCCAACTGTTGACCTCAGCCACGCCTTCCACGCTCGACAATCGCGGACGAATGACCCAATCCTGAAGCGTGCGCAGCTCCATCAGGTCGCGCGTCGGACTGCTGAGGATGTAGTGGAAGACCTCGCCCAAGCCTGTCGCCACGGGGCCCATCTCGGGTCGCGGTAGGCCGGCGGGCAGCTCGACCGAGCCCACCCGCTCGTTGATCAACTGCCGCGCGAGATAGATGTCGGTGTAGTCATTGAAGATGACCGTGACCTGCGACAGTCCGAACTTCGACAGGGAACGCACTTCGACAAGGCCCTTGAGCCCGCTGATCGCTCGCTCCACGGGGGCCGTGATCTGCTGCTCGACTTCGATTGGCGAGAGGTTCGCCGCCATCGTGTTGATCTGCACCTGCACCGGCGTTGAATCGGGAAACGCGTCCACGGGAAGCTGCATCAGCGAATAGACGCCCAGCGCCGACAAGAAGAGCGTCAGGACAATGACGATCGTTCGATGCCGCAGAGACCAGGTAATGATCGCGTCAAGCATGAATCGCCGTCCTACCTGTCACCCTGAGCGAAGCGAAGGGTCCTCGTTCCTGCGCATAGATGCTTCGCTGCGCTCAGCATGACAAGTGCGCCGCGCTCACCATGACCGATGGCCTGTTGTCAACGCCCCGGTTCGACTTCGCAGCAGCCGGCGCCGATATTGCCCTTGAGGATTTCCGTCTTCATCAAGAAGCTGCCCGCGGTCACCACGGCGTCGCCGAGTTGCAGCCCGCGGTGGATTTCGACGTATCCACGAGACTCCGCCCCGAGCACGACCTTCCGCGGCCGAAAGAGGGCTTCGCCTTCCTTCACGAACACTAGCTGGCAGCACCCGTCGGTCTGAACGGCTTCCGACGACACGGTCAAGACCTCTTCGTTGTCGTGGAGCATGATCCTTGCCTGCCCGAACATGTTGGCCCGCAGAAGGCCGTCGGGGTTGGAGATTTCGGCCCGAGCCCGGACGGTGCGTTTGCGATCGTCCACGGATGCACTGATCCACGCGAGGCGGGCTTCGAAGCTGTGCCCGGGCAGGCCGTCGATGGTCGCCAGCGCGGGTAATCCGACGCGAAGCTCGATCAGGTCTCGCTCCGGCACGTCCAGCATCATCCAGACGGCGGAAACATCCGCGACCGCGAAGAGTTCCTTTCCCTCATCAACGGCCTCGCCAACCACCGCGTGCCGTTCCACGACCTGTCCGGCCAACGGACTGCGCAGCTGGTAGTTCAAAAGACCAACATCTGCGGCGTTTGGAAGGGCCAGCACGGCTTCGTCTGCGATGCCGAGAACATGAAGTTCACGCTGCGCGGCCTGGGCCGCGCTGCGGGCCACCCGCATGGCCTTCTCCGCGGCCAACAGGTCACGCTCACTGCTGAATTCGATCTCCTCATGGGCGGCGTGAAACCCGGCTTGAGCCGCTTGCAGTTGGTTCCTCGCAGAATCGAACTCCTGCTCGCTACTGATCTTCTGCTCGCGGAGGCGCGACTCGCGCTCGAGCGTGAGGCGGGCCAGCTCCAATTCCGAATGCGCCGTGAGGAGTCTGCTCTTGACCTCGCCCACGCGGACGTCCGCGAACGCTTTTCGCATGGCCTCGGTGCTCGGGAGGGTCTCGCACTGCTCGAGGATCTTCTTGATTCCATCATGAATGAGTTTCGCCCGGTCGAAGTCAGCCTGGGCCAGGGCGTGCTTCTCGTGGAGTTCGATGTAGCGGCTCTTGGCCTCGGCCAGTTGTGGACTCTCGATGACTGCCAGGACGTCGCCTGGCTGCACGGTTGCTCCGAGTTCCGCGTACACGCTATGAAGGACACCCTTCACTCGCGAGGTGACATGGGCCAACCGCGACTGGTCGAACGCGATCTCGCCGGGAGACTCCACGGTAGCCGTGATCCGCCGCATCGCCGCGGGCTCGGTGATGATTCCGCTTTGCTGCGCAACCGACGGATCGCGCAGCCGAATCTGCGTTTGCTCTACCTGACAGAGGGGGTCGGTCGCGCCCGTCAGCAGCCGCTGCCCACCGCCCTTGCCGGCGGGCCCGGGCGGTGCGCTGTCTGGAGTCGCCGGAAGCGACCCGTGCTCGTCACCGGGAGGCGCGGCTCCTGGGGCCTTGCCCGCGGGATTGAGTTTCTCCCAACGTTCTTTCACTTCGGGGTGGCACCTGGTGCATTGGGTTTCGGGGAGCCCATGCTCCTTGCACCAGTCGCCCGCGGCCTTGAATTTCTCGATCAACGAGTCGTCGCAACGCGTGCACACCGACTCCGGCACGCCGTGGCCGGCACACCAGCCCTTGGACAAGTCCGGGGGCAGCGGGCTCGTGTCCGGACCGAATGCCGCGCCAGGCTTGCCGGCGGTAACTGAAGCTTGGCCCTTAGGTTCCTTGCCTTCCTTGCAGCCCTGCGAAGCCGCGATGCAGACAGCGAGCAGGATCCATACCGTGTTCCCCATGAGTTTTTGTTTCATCGCAAGATATTCTCCTTGGTTGATTAGGTTAGACCATTCCGCGCGGGGGCGCGGCGACGATTAGGTCTTGAGGTCAAACGATCCGACGGTTTTCTTCCCACCTGATTCCTCAACTTCAACCCAAAGCTTGCTTTCGAGGGGCATCGGCGAAGGAATCTCAACGTGGGTATGCCATTTGCCGTCCTCGATCTCGGCTTTCGCCTTGATCGAGCCTTTAGCATCCTGGGTTCCGATCCAGAATCGCACGGCCGTCACGCCTTTGCCGACGCCGCCATCAATCCATACGTCGATCGGTGCATCGCCGCCGGGCTTGATATCGCCTTTGTCCCGTGAGGCTCGCACATCGAAGGCGCCCAACTTGGTTGTGCCAAGGGCAATCGCCTCGCCGCCATGGCCGGAAGGTCCTCCGGGCGCCGCGGACTTGTCGTCGGCTGCGCGGCCGTGCTCGTCCTGCTTGGGGGCTTCCCTTCGCCCCACAGGGTTCTCCGGTGCCTTTTCGCAACCGATGAAGGCGACAGCCAGGGACAGCGTTGCAAGCATATGTAAGGTTTTCATGAGTCAGCTTCCTTTCTCGAGAGGTTTCACGAAACGGCGGGTGATGGCCGTCGCAAGACGACCGAACGCGCTTGCAGGAACTGGGTGCTCCCTCCCCACATTTAGTCCGAACACGAGCGAGTACCCGGCCGGAACGACAATCAGGTTCAGAAACGTTGACGTGATCAGCCCGCCGAGCACGACGACGGCCAGCGGAGCGAGGAGCTCACTACCAGGTTCACCCGCGGCAACGGCGAGCGGGATCAAGCCAAGCGCGGCACACAGCGCGGTCATGAGGATGGGAACCAACCGCTCCATCGAACCGTAAACGATGGCGTCGGCCAGCGATTTTCCCTCGACCAGCATGACATGTTGATAGTGGTTGACCAGCAACAGTCCGTTGCGGACGGCGATGCCAAAAAGCGTGATGAAACCGACAAGGCTGGCGATGGAGATCACCGGTGGTTGATAATGGCGGCTTCGTAGGCCAAGCAAAGAAAGGGTGTTGGTCCAGGAGTTGGCGGCTTCCGTGAGATAAATCGCCACGATGCCCCCGATGATCGCCAGCGGCAGGTTTACCATGACGAGGAGGGCCGCTCGCAACGAACCTGTCGAGAGTTGCAGCAGCATCAACATGACGACGGCCACGCCGACTCCGGCGAACAGAATCGTGCGCGACGCGGACCGCTGGGCCTCGAATTGTCCGCCGTAATGCACGGTGTACCCCGCGCGCTGAACGATTGGATCGACGCGGGCTTGAACCCGTGCAACCAAGTCCCCGAGGTTGTGCCCCTCGGCGACGTTGCACGAGATCACGGCTTTACGTTGGGCGTTCTCGCGGGCGATCAAGTTTGGCGTCCGCTCAGGACCAACGTCGGCGACTTCTTCCAGCCGAACCGTAGCACCGCCCACGCCGCGCAGCCGCAGATTACGAAGCTGCTCGACGCTCTCCCGTTCCTCAGGAGCGAGTCGGACCACGAGGTCGTAGCGGCGCACCCCCTGATTGATTGCGGCGACGATTTCGCCGTGGATAGCCTCCTGAACCTGCTCGGCCGCCGATGCCGGTGTGATGCCGGCTGCGGCGAGATCCTGATGGCGGTAACGGATGGGAAGGGACGTGACGGTGACTTCGCGGTTGGCGGCCACGTCGCGCGCCCCCGGCAGACCCTTTATTGCGACTTCGATTTCCTTCGCGATCTGCCGCAGCTTGCTCAGGTCGCCGCCATAGACGTTGATGGCGATGGCCGCAGGTGTGCCGGAAAGAATATGCGAAAGCCGATGCTCGATCGGTTGACCAATCATGGTCGTGACGCCGGGGACATTCGCAAGCACCGCGTCGATCTGCTCCCGCACCCGTTCCTTGGAAGCTCCGGGCACGACGGTAACCTCAATTTCGGAGCTGCTTGGGGGCTCCGCGTGTTCGTCGCGCTCGGCTCGGCCCGTACGCCGCGTGACGCTCTCGACGCCGTCAATTTCCGCAAGACGCCCTTCAATGCCGCTGGCGGCGCGATTGCTCTCGCCCAGCGACGTGCCGGGCGGGGCAAAGAGGAACACCGTGAAGGTCCCTTCATTGAATGCCGGTAGGAAGCTCGTTCCGAAAGTGCTTCCCAGCCAAAAGGCCAGCGCCGTTGCGGCGGCGGTGGAGCCGAGAACGGTGCCGCGGTGCCGAATCGACCAACGGAGCGACGGCTCGTATCGGCGCTTGAGCCAGCGGACGAAAAACCCGTCTTGGTGTTCCTGACTTCCGAGTCTTCCGCGAAGCAGGAGCTTGCAGAGCGCCGGGGTAAGCGTGAGCGCGACGATCAACGATGCCAGAATCGAGACAATGTAGGTGATACCCAGCGGCCGAAAGAATCGGCCCTCCAATCCCTGAAGGAAGAGCAAGGGAATGAACACGACCACAATGATGATCGTGGCCAGGACCATCGCCGGCCGGATCTCGTTGCTCGCGTCGAAGATCACGTCCACAAACGGGCGTCGTTCACCTTCCGGCTTTGCGGCGTTTTCGCGTAATCGGCGAAAGACATTCTCCACGTCGATGATGGCGTCATCGACCAGAACGCCGATGGCAACGGCCAGCCCGCCTAGAGTCATCACGTTGACCGTGAGCCCAAACCACCACAATCCCAGCAGGGCCACGGCCAGCGAGACAGGCAGCGCGGTCAGCGTGATCACCGTCGTGCGGACGTTAAGCAGGAATAGGATCAGAATCACGGCGACGATGATCGTGGCCTCTTTGAGCACCTGGACGACATTATCCACGGATCGCTGGATAAAATTCGCTTGGCGAAAGACCTTGCGGTTGAGGACGACTCCAATTGGCAGAGTTTTTTCGACATCGTCGAGGACCCGGTCGACTTCGGTAGTCAGCGCAAGGGTATTCGTGCCCGGCGACTTCTGTACACTGATGACGACTGCGGGCGTAGCGCGATCGGCAGCCGTCCCGCGTTTGGGAGCCGGGCCGAGGACGGCATCCGCCACTTGGCCGATCAGCACCGGCGCGCCGTTGTGATACTTGATAAGCGTGTTCTTGATGTCGTCGACGCTTTGGACCCCGGCGGTCTGGCGGAGCGGAAGTTCCAGACGATCGACACTAGGCAGATATCCGGCGCTGGCCGTGCTGTGCGCCGCTCGCGCCGCCTCGACAACCTCACGCATCGTGAGGCCATAGAGCGCCAGACGGTCCTGGTGTGCATTCACTTGGTACTCCGGCAGTTCGCCGCCGATGGCGACGACCTGGGCAATACCGGGAACGGCCAGGAGGCGATTGCGCAGGTCATATTCAGCGAACGATCGCAAATCGAGCGGGCTGACGCGACCGTCCGGCGATGACAGGGCGATGAGCATGATCTCGCCGGTGATGGATGTCACCGGCATGATCTCCGCGTGCGCGTTCGGCGGCAGCCCATCCCTGACTGCCGACAATCGCTCCGAGACAAGTTGGCGCGCTCGATAGATGTCCTGACCCCAATCGAATTCCACCCATACGATGGAGAGGCCGATGGCGCTGGAGCTGCGCACGCGGCGCACGCCGGCCAGGCCGTTGACCGATGTCTCGATCGGAAAGGTTACGTATTGCTCGACCTCGTCCGCGGCGAACCCGCCGGCTTCGGTCAGGAGCACGACTGTCGGCGCGTTCAACTCGGGAAAGACATCGACTGGCATCTTGGGGACCTGGAAGGCCGCGAATGCCAGCAGCAGCACCGCAAGCATGAGGATAAAGCCGGAGTACTTGAGGGAGAACCCAATGAGCTTTTGGAGCATTACTTGTCCTCTCCCGCGTGGAACGTGCCGTCGGAATGGAAGTGGCCGCCCTTTTGCACGTCGCCTGAAGTCGCGATCATGAGTTGATATACGCCGTCGAGGACGACTTCATCGCCTTCGCGAACACCGCTTTGCACGACCACCCAGCGTCCATCGTTAATGCCCAGGTCGGCCTCCATGCGAATCACCTTGTCGGGATTTTGCGGATCGCGGCGGAAGATCACCTTGGACAACCCGTCCTGAATCACGCTTGACAATGGAATGGCCAGTTCGCTCTGTCCGCCTGCGGCGATGACTTCGAGGTGCGCGGACACACCGGGTCTGGCCCAGGAAGCCAAGCGCGACGGGACCGCGATCAATTCGACCGTTCGCTCTTGCGCATCGGCGCTGAGGCCAAGCATGAGCGTCGCCTGCATCGTGTCCTCAAGATCGATGGAGCCGCCCTTGGGAGGGACAATTCTCGCGGGCAGTCCGCTCTTCAGGCGGCCCAGGTCGCTTTGCATACCCATTGCGCGGAAACGCAAACGGTCGGGATCAACGCAGGTCAGTACGAGCGTCCCGGTTGATGCCCAGGCGCCGTTGGTGAGGGGTACGGATTCGACCACGCCGGCAAGGGAAGCCCGAATTTCGACCTCATCGATCTTGCGCCACGCCGCGACCGGACGTGTAGGTGGTTCCTCGTGGCGGTGCAGACCTGTATGAAGGTGCTCGTCGAGGTCGTAAGGAGCCGCCAACACTTTTTCATCAATCCCGAGTAGCGTAGACGCGGTCGCGATCAGCAGGCGAAATCGGGCGTGCGCCGCGTCGTGCTCCGCCTGGGCGGCAACGATCTGTCCTTCCAGGTCGGCTTCCTTCTCTAGAATCTCAGCCAGCTCAGCGCGCTGCGTCGCTAACATCGTGCGTGCGGAGGTGAGTTCGTTAGCGCTGACCACACCCGAGCTGTGCGTCTGTTCAAGCTGCTCGACACGCTCCTCCCATAGAGCGATATTGCCCTCCAGAATCTCTTCGTGTCGGCGGTGCGCTGAGATTAAGCTTGGGATCGATCCGACCCGCGCCTCGGTCCGTCGAATCGTCGACTCCGCCTCTGACAATTCCTCTTGTAAGTCGCGCCATTGCGGCGACGCAAGTCGATAGAGCGAGCGACCCGGTTGAATGGCATCAAACTGCTTGCAGAGAAGCTCAACCCGGCCGTCGAGCATGGTGCGGAATTCGCGTCGGGCCTCCGGCTGAAGCTCGAACTGACCCGGGACGCGGATGGTATGGGCCACGGGCCGTGACTCGACCTTGGCGAACGTGATGCCCAGGTTCCGGCGAACGCTTTCCGGCGCGTGGACCCGGTTCGTCGGCGTGCCTTCGCCTGCTTGGGCATCGGTCGCTTTGTCGTCGAGGGCGTTTGTCGTCTCCTTGTCGCAACAACCAAGAGCGAGTACAAATAGTGCAACAGCGAGGCGCCGGATGGCGCTACGCTGGCTCCTTGACGAGCCGCCAGATGATAATAGGGACGATTTCGAAGTCGATTTTGAACTCGGAAATAGCGGATGCCGAATCGGGCACATCCGAGTTCGCGCCAACATCATGGTTGCCCTCCTCCAGTGTTTCCCTTCTGTGGTGGGTTGGGGATGGCCTCGTCTGGCGGCTCGGGATAGAGAATCGCCTCGATCGGCCGGCCCACGACTCTCTCCAGCTCGCTCAGCGTCAGCGCGGAGTCCCGCAGCGCTTCCGCGTATCCCGAGCGGGCCGCCAACAGCGATCTCTGCGACTCCAGCACCGACAGCAGCGACACCCGCCCGGCTCGGTACGCCTCGCGCGAAAGCTCCAAGTTCTGCTCGCGCAGCGGGAGCACATCGGCCCGATACGTTCGGGCGATAGCCCACGCCGCGCGGGCCCGTTCGTGCACCGCTCGGGTCTCCTGCGTAACCTCTCGGACGATGGCATCGAGCAACTGAACAGCTTGGCGATACGCAAATTCGGCACGCGCGATCTGCGCCTGGTTTTGGTCGAAGATCGGTAGTTCAAGACCCAGCGTGGGGCCGAGAATGTAGTCGGGCTCATCATCTTCGACCGGCGAAAACGGGGGGAGCGTCAAGGCCCCCGCCTCGGCGCTGGCAAGCGCGGTCTGAGCCAAGAGATTGCGGTCCTTTCCGGCCCCGCGCTCACCACGTTCGAAGCCGATGCCCAGCTCGATGTTTCTGAAAACACTCGCACGCTCCTCTCGGACCCGGGCGCTCGCGCTCTGGGTCGCGGACGTCGCCGCTTGAATGTCGAGACGGCTTGCGGCGGCCATGGCCAGCAAATGCTCGGGCGTGACCGCCCATTCGTGAGGATCGGGAAGCGGCTCGACCAATTGCAGCTCGGCCGGATCGCTCACCAACCCGAGCAGGTCCGCGAGCTTACGCCTCGCTTCGAACCGCGCCAGCGTGGTCCGGTGCCGCGCGACTTGCGCGTCGAGAAGTTCCGACCGGGTGAGGTTCACGTCCACCTCCGTCCCGGCGCCGGCTTCTTCTCTCGCGCGGGAGGCGTCCACGAGTTGCTGGACGATCTCGACGTTCCGTTGGGCGATCTCATCGAGCCGATCCGCGGCAGACGCCGCGACGTACGCCGCCTTCGCGTCCGCCGCCAGCACGCTCGCTTCACGGGCGATGGAGAGGATCGTCTGATCCAGATCGCGCTGCGCGGCTCGCTCTCGTGCCGGAATCCGCCACAGCTCGGCGATGTTCTGCGCCAGGCTCGCCTCCAGATTCGCCAGCCCGCCGGCTTCAGGCAGCCGCACCGACAGGGCCAGCGACGGGTTGGAAAGTAAACCGGCTTGAACAACCTCCGCCTGTGCCATCCCGATCCGCCAGAGCGACGCCTGAAGTCGGGGATTATTGAGCAGGCAGATTTCGGCCGCTTCGTCCGTCGTCAGACCCCCGCCCAGCAGCTGTGCTACGCGTTGGGCGGCATCGCCGTCGTCACCGGGTCGGTACAGCAACGCTTGTCCGGTGGCGGCTTGGATGTGCCGCGCAGTCCGGTCGTAGTCCGGCTTCGGGTCAACCGTGGCACAGCCCGCCGCGAGCGCGCAGAACGCAATCGTCGTGGGAATCGGATCATAGAAACGGTGCATGCTCTTCCTCGTCCGCAACGGCAGCGCGCAAGCCGCGCGCCTCGGATGCCCATCTACAGCACATGACTGTGGACACGATCAGGCCAAGGCGGAGGGAAGAATTAGATGCGAAGCGGAGTGTCGCTGTCCGGGAATGGGCGATCAGCGCTCAGCTGCGAGCCGAACGGAAGCGGGGTTTCCAGCGCCGCTGCGGGGTCGCAGACCTTGAACTGATCGGGCGGTAGCGCGATGCACAGGGTCAAAAACTCAAGTGCGCGAACCGTGGTTTCCTTTTGGATGACGGCCGTGGTGTTGCAGGGATCGTCGGCGCACTCGGTTTCGTGGCTGCACCCTTGCGGCGAGTCGCACTCGCACGGATGAACGAGCACGCCCGCTGTGCAAAGATTGGGGAGCAGCGTCAAGCCCCAGCAGGCGGTCAATAATGTGATCGTCCGGCCCACCATTGATTAGAGCCTATTCGCTCGACGGGTCCGCGTCAACGGCGCCACTCGCGCAATATCGGCCAAAGGCTACCGTCGCTTCACCTGTTACGGGCATGAAGCATTCGTCGGGAGCGTCGACAACGGAGGACCTCCCCACGAGTCCCAGAGCTGCGTCCCATTTTGAAGATCGACGACGAACAGAGTGTCGGCCGGAGTCACCTTGGTCGAACGATCCGTATCGCAGCTATGCGCCCCCCACTCGGGCGTGCAGGTGCCGCGCAAGCAACAATCCAGGTGCTTCTGGACATCAGATGCGTTCGCCACAGGCCCTCCGTCCACATTCGACGGATGCGCGATGTACTCCACGAAGCTTCCGTCACCAAGGTACTCGATGGTCGTCACTCGTCCCGCGGGAATGGCGTGAGCAAGCGCGATTTCGTAAACGCCGTCGCCGTGGTAGGACACTTCGGAGATGGAGTTCGCTCCGGCCAGTGGGTCGACGCCCGTCTCGCAAAGGCTGAAACAGTCTGCCGCGTCGGCGACCGGCGGGTCCAAAACGATGACGATCGTCTCCCGCCGTGACCCTGCTCCGCCCGGCGAACCGATCCCCTGGCGCGGTAGCGCCGCGTTCCGCGCATTCGGCTGCCGCGCGTCGACCGTGCCGTCGTCCGGCGCGGCGGCGGCGATGGTCGCCTGCGGGCACTCCTCACACGCATCGTCCACGCTGTTACCGTCCAGGTCACCGCGACATTCCGTGCCGGGCCCCAGATGCGTGCCGTTGACGCCGGCGCACTCCGACTCCGTGCCCAGCTCACACGTGCCATTTGGGAAGCAGCATGCGTTCCTACAGTCCTCGACGGTCAACGTGTAGTTTCCGAAGGCGCCCCCGTACCCGGCGATCCGAATGACATACGTGGCGCCCTCAGTGACCTCCAGTTCCAGTTGGGAATCCGGCGCGCCCGCGGAGCAACTGTCATCGTCACACGCCAACCGCGTGCCATTGCACTCGTCAAAGACCGCCAGCGTCGTGTCGAAGAAGCTCCCGCATGTACTGATCGTCACGTGCCCGCTGCAACTCGCAGTCCAGCAGTGCCATACGTCGATCGAGTCCGCGTCGCCGCAGACCGGAGGTGTGAGGTCTGTCCCCGTAGCCGCCCGCGTCGACCTTGTGACCGGAACCCCCGTCTCCACACGTAGGCAGTTCTCGCACTCGTTGTGGATGGGCTTGGAGACCGGGCACAGGAACGTCGGGCAGGTCAGCCCCTCGAACCAGGTCCCGAGGCTCCCTTGGCACGCCTCCTCCGTAATGGTCCCCACGCAGTCGCCATCGTCGTCGCAACAGGCGCCGGTCGGCGGCGGGATGACGTTGCAACTCAGGTTCATCGTGCCGCTTCCCTGGTAGCCGAAGTACCCGCCGAGGCGAATCGTATAGCACTCACCCTCCACGACCGGCGCGCTGGCCCGCGACCGAACGCCGCAGAAGTCGTCGTTGCACACCAGCGGACCGGGCGAGATCGGACACTGGAGACAACCGTCATAAACCGCGAATTTCGTATCGTAGTTGCTGTTGCACAAATCCACCGTCAGATTTCCAGTGCACGTGGCCTCGTAGCGGTACCAGATGTCCGACCCGATGTCGCTGTACGAAGCCGAGAAGCAATCCGCGGGCTCGTTCGGTCCGTCCGTGCTCGATCCGATGGTACTGTACGGCGTGGGTCCGTCGAACACCTCGATTTGACCGCGGCAGCCGTCGTTCGGGAGCTGGATCGACTTCTCCACGACGATCTCCAGGCGCACGCCGTTGTAGCCTTCCCCCGCCCCGTTCGGCAGCACGATGGTCGCCTGACCGTTCCAGGGATCGGTGAAGAACGAGGAGGCGTCCAGTGGACCACCCAGTTGCACCACGCCGTTGATGAGGTACTCGATAGAAGCCGAGTGTACTGTGTCCGAACCGCCCCAGGTCAGCGCATCCTCCAGGCCCACCGTGAAGCACGCGTCTGTGTGCTCATGCCCTCCGAAAATGAGACCGCCGGGAAAGAGATCGGTTCCCACCGGGGATGACGTAGTGATCGTGATAAGTCGCCGACCATTGGGTAACGGGTCGTCTTCCTCGTCCACCTTGGGCACGGTCCCGAGGATATCGGTGCGGATGGGCTCTTCTACTGTGTCGAAGCTGACAATGTCATCCGGCGCGCCGGGGTTCCCCGGCTGGTTGATGAACAGACAGGTGACGCCTTGCGGGCCGCCGGCGTCGTAGTCCGCGCCGACGCGGTGCGAGACGCTATACGTCGTGCCGACCGGAGTAGCGACCCCGCCGCCGGGCGACGCATAGGGTTCGCCGGAGATGTGCAGCAAGTCGCACGTTTCGCAGCCTTGGACCAACCGCGACCCATCAAGCACGAGCGGCTCGTACGCAACGGGAATCTCCTTGTGTTGCGCGGCGCGTTCGCCTCTGGCCGCTTGGGCTTTGTCCCCCGTCCCTTCATCGCGCTGCCCGAAAGCGGAGGCTGCGGTAAGCAGCCCGAAAAGTCCCCAAAGCGTACAAACGCAAATCAGCCTTCCCCCGTCGCGGGCGTGCGCCCCTCGGACCCACTCCATTTTTGCACCCCTCCATGCCGCATCGTCGCCCCCGAGGGGTAACCCGACCCCCGGGGTGCGTCACGGCAACCCCGTTTCTCTCGTGCTCAAGCGGCAAGCCCGCGTCTCTCCGGCCCCATAGGCGCGGAGCCGCCCGATTGTGAAATCATAGCCGCAAAGCGAGGCGATTCCACCGACCGCCAAACCGCCTGGAGGGCCGAATTCCCGGCCTTCGACGATTCGCCTTTGAACCCTCCGCCCGCCGCTCGTACGATGCGACGCCCGATATCGACGGGGCTGATGCTCTGTCGCGGCGATGGACCTAGGAACACCCGGCAGGTGACCGAAATGGGATCAAATCTAGTCATAGGCTCGCGACGGTGGCTGGCGAAGGGTTGCCTTGCGTTCGTGATGATGCTGCCCCCCGGCTGCATCCCCAACAGCTTCTTGATCACTCCTGTAAACAGCCGGCGAGATTTGGTCGAGACGGAACTATCGCGGGACTCCCTTTTCGCCATCGACAAGATCGCCCTCATCGACGTCACCGGGGTCATCCAGAATACGCACAGCTCCACCCTGCTCAGCGACGGCGAGCACGCCGTCAGCCTGCTGCTCGAGCAGCTCGACAAGGCCCGCTGCGATCCCTTCGTCAAGGCCGTGATCCTGCGTATCAATTCTCCGGGCGGAACGGTCGTGGCCAGCGAACTCATGCACGACGAGATCACCCGTTTCCGGCAGAGCGGCAAGCCGATCGTCGCGGTGATGATGGACGTGGCCGCCAGCGGCGGCTACTACATCGCCTGCGCGTGCGATCAGATCGTCGCCCAGCCTTCGACCATCACCGGGAGCATCGGCGTGATCATGCTCATGGTGGACCTCAGCGGGACGATGAGCAAGATCGGCGTGCGCACCGATGCGATCACTTCGGGCGTCCACAAGGACTCCGGCTCTCCCTTTCGCCCCATGCGCCCGGAGGAGCGCGAGCTGTTCGAGAACATCGTAGAGGACATGTACGAACGCTTCGTAAAGGTCGTCGTGCAAGGCCGCCCGACCCTCGACGAGAAGCGGGCTCGTGAGCTCGCCGACGGGCGCGTCTACACCGCCGGGCAGGCCCTTGAGCATGGGCTCATCGACGGCATCGCCAACCTCCGCGAGACCGTCGAAGCGATCAAGTGCCGCATCGGCGCTCGCAGCATCCGGCTGGTCACCTACCATCGCGCGTACGACTACCGGCCGAACTACTATGCACGCACCCCCGATCGACCGACCGTCGACGTGAACCTCCTCCGCCTCGACACGGCCGGGGCCTTCCCTCCCCCCGCCCCACAGTTCCTCTACCTGTGGCATCCGGGCATATGAGGCATCCGCCTTGCTGCCTCCCCAGTAGTTTTGTGCCACTGCTGTGTCAGCAGTGTTTCCGAGCCGCGCTGGCATCGTCGGCGACGGCCTGGACATGGGCGCTTATGACCGCGAGTGTACCATCTGCGTCTATAGCTTCGGCGGCGGCGGCGACGAGTAGCCGCCCAAAACAGGGCGCTCTATGCAATTCGCCGCGCCAGCGATCAACCCGCGCGTTATCGAGGTAGATGAACACGCCGCGCCCATTCAGCGCCTCGATCAGTACCGCGACCGTAAGGGAACGGGCCCGTCGCGAGAAAAGGTAACTCGCAAAACGAACCCATTTGCCACTGAGGATGCAAGAACGCAACCGAGAGTGCAAAGTTAACGGCGCGCGAAAAAACGCTAATACCAAACGAAGCCAGTTGCAAAACGCTAAGTAGCGATCGGACAAGGAGTTGTGGAACCGTAAAGTGAAAACAGAGCCAGAGCAAACCCAGTTACGGCTTCGGCAGGCGGCTCGCCCTCCCTGACCCCTAGGCCTTCTAGCGGTTGCCGCTTCGTAGCTGCTCGCGGAGGACGCGAACCAGCATGTCTCGGGCGGGCTTATCCAACGTGCCCAGGGCCCCTTCGAACTTCTCGACGCGGCGCTTTTCTTCCAGGTAGTTGCGGATGTCGGGGGCTAAGCGGATGGCATCTTTGAGGATTCCGCGCAGGTCGGCGATGGAGTTGCGGTCTACCGTGTTCACCCGGCGGCCGACTTCCTCGATCAGCCGCTTGAGTTCGTGGAGCCAGTCGTTGTAGTTGTTCTCGTGGGCGAGATAACGTTCCGCGTCGGAAATCAGGAAGGTGCGGATCAACTCGTTGTCCGCCTCGGTCAGGGGATCGCCTTTTTCCAGGCGGCGGATCGTGCCCTTGGCGTCGTTGGCCCATTGCGACTGCTGCACCTCGCGGACGAACGCCTCGACTTCGCTGATGTGCCTCTCGAACGCCTCGAAGTCCTCGACGGACTCATGCGCCAGAGCGTTCTTCGCCGCGTCTTTCAGGCCGTGAATGCTGTCGGTCAGTTGGTCCGTGTCGATCGTAGGCATCGTTCTGCTCCTGTGGGCTTCAACGAGACCATCGACAAGCCGCATGACCGGCTTAAGCAAAGATAGGTCCTATAGGAGCTATCGGACGAGTCGTGGTAGGATGCCACAGGTTGGAGTGGATCGCCCATGATCTACCTTGATTACAACGCCTCGACGCCGCTGGCGGACACCGTCCGCGAAGCCATGCTGCCCTTTCTAGGCCCGCGTTTTGGGAACGCATCGAGCGGGCATGGGATGGGCAAGCCCCTTCGCGAAGCCGTGGACAAAGCCCGCCGCCAGGTGGCCGAACTGCTCAATGCCTCGCCCACGGAGATCATCTTCAACTCCGGCGGCACGGAAGGGTGCAACCATGTCATCAAGGGCGTGGCGGCCGCATTGCGGCAACGCGGGCAGCACATCATCACCACGGCCATGGAACATGCCGCGATCATCAACCCCTGTAAGTTCCTCGAACGCGACGGCTTCGAAATCACCTATGTCGAAGTCGATTCCACCGGTCGCGTCGATCCGCAGGCCATCGCTTACGAGGTACGACCGGATACCATTCTCATTTCCGTCATGCACGCCAACAACGAGGTCGGGACGATCCAGGCCATCGCGGAGATCGCGGACATTGCCCGCGAAGGCGGCGTGCTCATGCACACCGACGCAGCGCAGTCGTGCGGTAAGATCGAAACCCGCGTCGATCGGCTGGGCGTGGACTTTCTCACGATAGCTGGGCACAAGCTCTACGGCCCGGCGGGGATCGGGGCGATGTATGTTCGAAAGGGCGCGGCGATCGAGCCGCTGCACCACGGCGCGGGCCATCAGGACGATCGCCGATCTGGTGTCGAGCCGGTGGCGCTGATCGTGGGCCTGGGCGCGGCGGCCGAACTCGCGAGGAATCATGACGGTGCGGTCAAGATGGTGACATTGCGCGACCGTCTCTACGAAGGCCTGCGCAGCAAGTTAGGCGACGACCTGGTTCTCCTGGGCCACCACACGAATCGTCTGCCCAACACGCTGTGCGTCGGCTTCAAAAACCGCATCAGCGCAGACGTCTTGGCAGCTTGTACGGACGTGTGCGCCAGCGCCGGCGCCGCCTGCCATACGGGCAAGCGCGAGCGATCGGCGACGCTCGCGGCCATGAACATCCCCGAGGAGGTCGCTTTCGGCTCGATCCGCTTCAGCGTCGGCAGACCGACGACTCAGCAGGAGATCGACGAGGCCATTCCCAAAATTGTTGCGGCAGTGAAAGCCCGCCATGCTCCATAGAGCCAAGCGTTAGCCAGGCATGCCCACAGGTTCGCAACGCACATCGGTCTTGACGGAATTGGCGATGAAGCACTGCTCGTGCGCCTCGTGGTGCATTGCCGCCACCTGATCCGCCGTTGGCCTCTTTTCGCCGCCAAACTGCGTGTCAGGTCGCAATGTCACGCGTGTCATCGCCAGTTTTCCTTCGGCATCCTTCGCCAAGGTCCCGACCGCCTCATCCCGATAAGTCTCGACCACGAACCCGCGCTTGGCGACGATGTATAGGAACGAGAGCATGTGGCAGCTCGACAGCGCGGCTACGAACGCTTCCTCGGGATCAACGGCCTCCGATATCGATTGGGGAAGCGGGACGACGTGCGGCGAGGACGAGGCCGGCACCTCGATTCCCCCGTCGAATCGCCAGACGTGGGCGCGGCTGTAGCGATTATCGGTGAAAGCGGCCCCGTTCCGGTCCCATTTCACGACAACCGTGTATTCGCTCATACGCCCCCGTTTCGTCCTCTGGCAAAGGAAGGATGGAGGATCAGAGCTCGTCGGGTACGCCCCAGCGTTTCTTGGCTTCCGGCGTAGGCTCCCAAAGGACGTTGACGATCTTCCACTCGCCTTTGCTCTTGACCATGTGCATGTAGTCGATCCACTCGTGCATATCGGCGCGCACGCTGGCCGTGTTGCCGTACACGTCGAGGATCGTCACCTTCGTCGTGCGCTCACTCTGCGGCGTGGGTTGGTCGGCGCGTCCGCGGGTGAGTTGCACCAGCTTCATCGCGGACATGTGCTCGACCCTGCCCGTGCCCGACTTGGAATCATGGCCGAGATGGCGCTTGGCCAAGTCCGGATGCAAGGCCCGCTCCATCCGCGCCGAGTCGCCGTTGTACCACCCCTCGACGTAATCCAATGCTGTTTTCTTGATTCCCTCCGTGGGATCGGCCGTCTGCGACACCGCGACCGCGCACGCCAGACCAGCCGCAAGAACAACGCCCGCGAGAATCCTGCGCATGACCACTCTCCTCTTGTTTGTGTCGTTGGGCCAATGGCTCGGCAGGAGCCTCGCCCTCCCGAGTCCAACGACTAGGATGCTACACCGAAGAGTTGGCCTTGTCTCGCCGGGGCGAAGCTCTGCACGGCGCGGCTTTCGAGGTCCAGCAGAAAGCGCTTTCTCCACACTCCCCCGCCGTAGCCGCAGAGCGTGCCGTCGTCTTTGACGACGCGATGACAAGGAATGAGGATGGCGATGCGGTTGTCGCCGTTGGCCCGGCCGACGGCGCGCTGAGCGCCCGGGCGGCCGATCTGCTTTGCAAGGCGGGAATACGACAGGGTCTGCCCGAACGGAATGCGACGGAGGTTCTCCCAAACGGTCTGCTGGAAGAACGTGCCCGGTGTGATCAGCGGGACGCTGAAGGCGCGGCGCTGACCGTCGAAGTACTCGCCAAGTTCCTCCCTTAGCCGATCCAAATGTCTATGACGTCCGGGCAGGAACGCGCCCGCGAGGCGCTCTCGGAGAAACGCGGTCTCCGTTTGGAGCGCGCGACGGTCGGCGAATTCGAGCAGGCAGATGCCGTCGTCGGTCGCCCCCGCGACCATTGGCCCGATCGGCGTTTCAAGGCGGCCAGTATGAATGCACTGCACGGCGTCACTTCGCCCGGGAGTCGCCCCGAAGGTCCGTTTGAAGGCGTCGCGGAAGCCGCTGAGCGACTCGTAGCTGTGATCGTAGGCCACGGCCGTGCAATCCTCGCCGGCGCGAAGCGAGGCCAGGGCGAGACCCATACGACGGGAGCGGTGATAGGCTTGGAAAGTCATATCGAAATTCCTTGAAAAATACCTGCGCACGCGATGAGGGCTGATGCCCATCGCGGTCAGGTCGGAGTCCGTCAGCCGTCTCGCGGGGTCACGCTCGACTGTGTTGAGCAAGGGGCCGAGCCATCGGGCGTCGTCCGCACTGACGCTGAGCGGGCGACACCGCTTGCAGGGCCGGAAGCCGTCGAGCAGGCAGGCTCGAACGGTGCCGTGGTAAACGACGTTCTTTTTGTTGGGCCTTCGAGCCGTGCACGACGGCCGGCAAAAGATCCCCGTTGTGCGGACGCACATGTAGAAAATACCGTCGTACGAGGCGTCCCTGACGCAGACGGCTCTATCCATCTCGGCCGTAGTGGGGAGCACGTTCTTCATGCACACAAACGTACTCGCCGAGCCGCGACAATTCCACCGATTTCTTGGCGCGGAACTGAGAATCTGCTTCGTGTTGGAACTTCTGCCCGTTTAGCACACGGGGTGATCGCTGGGGCGGCTTGGGGAGCGATCAATGCAGGTCGGAGCGATCAGGCGACGAAATCCGGGCGCAAGGGGAATGCACCGCGTGCGCCTGTGCAGCGCGCGGGCGCGGGTCGACCCGGCACGGCAGGATTTCGCACGGGGGACCGTTTACAAGCAGGCCGAGCGAACCGAAGAGGTCTACTTTCTCCGTGCTTCGCGAAAAAGCGGCGACTCGGCCAACGTGAAAACTACGATTTCTTCCCCGGTCATCGTGCTGATGTCATGGTGGAGGCTCAACACTTTCACGCCGGTGATTTCCTCGACCATCGCGTGCATGAGCGGCCGCGCCGTTTCAATCAACTGAATCCGCACCTGCTTGAGTAGATCCGTGCCCTTCTCAGCGGGAAGGGTTTTGACCAAGTGCTGCTCGGCCGCCGTTAGAACGCCCTGGAAGCGGATGAAGAGAAGATCGCCAATCAGATGACTGTGGACGTCCTTCGGGCCTCGGCCCATGTATTCTTGTTCAAAACGGTTCATCCCTTCGCAGACGGCGCCTTCAATCTCCCCCTGTGTTTTCATTGGAGGTCCTTCAGCTTGCCCAAGTCCCCATTCGCCCTCGTACGTCGCCTGGGGACGTCGGCTGATCGATGTTGGACCGGCAGAATACAGGAGGCGCCTGGAAAAATCTATTTAGTTTTCACGATTCGGATAGCCACCCGTGTTCCGGAGTCGTACAATAGAGTAGGCTCGGAGTCTCTTCGAAACGCGTATGGCTCCGGTTACAAGCTGCGTGAAGTACTCGGATGACTAAATAAGGGGCAGCCCGGCTGTGCCGGGAGGCCCGTTGTCGAGTATGCCGACGTGGTTGGGCACCTTAATGATGCTTGGCCACGTCGGTTTTTTTTCGTGCGGTGGCGGTCGCGACCACCGCGAGTGAAGCCGTTTGGATGACCTGCGATACGGCCAAGACACACCGGTCCTGCCTGCTTGCGAGCGGTCCGGCCAACACAAAGGAGATTGAAGAATGGAACCAAGGAAGACTGAGACCAAGCCGTCGACGCCAGAGGATAACGGCCGGATGGCAGGCGCGCTGTACTCTTCTCCGGTAGGGAGTGAGACCAGCCCAGCGACAGCAGCCGTCAAGGACGCAGCCAGTGAAGCTGCCGTCGACAAGGCGATGGCTGCGGGTACGGAAGCTCACCAAGGGGCTGCCGCCGGCGCCATCATGGGGAGGAGCGCGGCCGAGCCGACCAACGCGACTTTGGAGCATCAGTTCTGGCGCAACGAATTCGGCAAGCGACCCTACGTAACGCAAGGCTCGCTCTACGATCAGTACGCGCCCGCCTTTCAGTATGGCTGGGAGAGCCAGGCCGCTTTCGCACCGAAGGGGCGGACGTTCGACGAGGCTGAGCCGGAGCTGCGTCGTGACTGGGGCACCCGCTGCGGAAAGTCCAAGTTGAGCTGGGAAAATGCCAAGGAAGCCACACGCGACGCTTGGAGCCGGGTTGAAAAGCAGTCCGCAGGCGGCCTGCTATAGAGGGCTGGCGCAGGGGAAAACCGGGCTCACGGTCGAATGCGCTAGGAAGAGTCGGAGCACGGCGCTATGTCGAACCTGATTCCGCTCGCATGGTGCGTCATGGTGCCGAGAGGCGCGACTGATGCCGACGGGCTCGCTTCCCTATTCAAGGCCATACGCCTTGTGGAAACCGGAGGAGTGGTCTGACCTCGGGATGCGGTCGGGGACAGCGGTCGATCCATTGGCCCGTATCAGATTTCCCGTGCCTACTGGGCGGACAGTGGTGTTCCCGGCCATTGGAGGCAGTGCAGGGAGCGCAGGTTCGCCGAAGCGGCGATGAAGGCGTATTGGAAGCGACATTGTCCGGACGCGCTGCGCTTGCGTCATTTCGAGACCCTCGCCCGCATCCACAACGGCGGACCGAAAGGGCATCGAAAAGCCGCGACGCTGCCCTATTGGGGGACGATTCGCGAGCGCCTGCCCAGAATCCCGACGAGCGGCCATGAACCATCGCAGCGGGTCTTGCGCTGACATGGGTGGGAACTACGAAGGATGAACGCGATGCAAGAATCCAATTCGACCATGGCGCAGCGGATCGCTCAAGCGGCCAGCGTCCTTGAACATCGCAGGACGGGCCATGCGCCCAAGTCGGTGACTGTGGTTCTCAGCGAAGACACGCTGGTGATCACCCTGCACGGGGCCTTGTCGCCGGCCGAGCAGGCCCTGGCAAAAAGCCCGGCAGGCGCCGCTCAGGTGCAGGAGTTTCACCGACAACTGTTCACCGACGCCGCCGATTCGCTGCGCCAAGACATCAAGAGAATAACCGGCGTGGAGGTGTGCGAGGAAACCGCGGAGGTCGGTCCTTTAGCCGGTCCCGTAATCAAGATGTTTACGAACGGCACGATGGTGCAGGTGTTCCTGCTGGCTCGCACCGTGCCCACGGAAGTCTGGAGCGATGGTGGAAACGTCGCAACCTGATGAGAATGGAGGCTCAACCATGTTGGTGTTGTCGAGGAAAAACGCTGAATCCGTAGTCGTTGGACGCCCCGGCCGCTTCGAGAGCATCGTGAGAGTTACGGTGCTCGAGATCAGCGGCAGGGGTGTAAGACTCGGTTTTGAGGCCGGCGAGGCCGTGCCCATCTATCGGGAGGAAGTCTGGGAGCGAATCCAATCCGCCGGGCAGCGCGACCCTCCGACCGTAGGCAAAAAAGCCAAGGTGCTTTCCGGAGGGGAAGATCGGAAGGCTCGGCCGTCAAGGGCACAAGGCGTAGGCTCGATGATCGATGTCTTGGTTCGTGGATCGATCGCCGTCGTCACGGAGGTGCCCCGGTGTTGATTTGGCAGGATGCCGACCCCGAGGAAATGGATGCGCCCGCGGGCGCGCCGCACGACCGATATGATACGTCTTCGGGGGACTCTTGCTGGGTGCGGCAGTATCTGGAGTGGTGCGAAGCGGTGGGCGCTGTTTGGCCTGAGGACCTTCTCCGATTGCATTCGGGTACCGTGCGCATAGTTCATGCGACAGGAAGCGAGCGGGCGATTGCGATTCTGCGGTCTCGAGGACGGAGCTTGCCCCCGAAGCTGTCGATGGACGGCGAAGGAAAGACACAATTAGAGCGACTTTCACCCATCGCATGATTGGAAAACTTCGAGAGCTGTTTCCGGAAGGCACGCCGATCATCCTCAAGGAGAAATCGACGAGGGGTTCTGGAACATTCGTGGCGGCAGATGTCATCGGAACCGTTGTTGACTGGAGATCCGACGCTACAGGTGCATGGTACGCACGGAACGGTGATCCGAAAACGCCCAGTGCAGGCGGTAAACTTCAACTTCTTCGACTGCGATTGAGGAAGGTCAATAGCAAGATAACGGATACGATCGTCGATGACCTCACAAGTATGGCAAAGTTGGAAGCGCAATAGGCCGAGTACCGGAACAATGAGTTCATTTAGAGAATGCGACGTCTACTGTCTCTCGGGCAGAACACGGTTCGAAACAAGAAAACGCCGTCCATCTGTTTGTCCGAACGCAGGCGCGGCGTAGACCATCATGCTGACCAATGAAAAGGACAAGCTGCTCGCCCTTTTCGGGAGCGATGCACGCTGGTGCCAGGATGCCGAGGCGCGCGACGCGTGTGGCGCTCCGGTGAAGTTTCACGACCCTGTGGCGACCGCCTGGGATGTCACGGGCGCGATGTGTTGCCTGTTCGGTTGGAAGCGGGCCTGTACTCTGTTTGGTCAGCTTGAAAGGCACATTCACAAGAGAAGGCCTTTCTATGGTAACCGGAATCCAGCAATCGAATCCATGGTGACCTTACAGGCCTACAACGATCGCCCGGAGACAATATTCGAATTCATTCTCACTCTGTTGAAGTCGATGCCCGTCTGGACTGGAGTGCCGCGTCCATCGAATGCGCTTGCCACCGTCGCGGGACAAGTTTGCCGCCCTAGGGCATCAATGAATACAACGAGCCTACACAAGGAAACTGCGCGATATGCCCAAGCCAAGAAGCTCAAGCGGAAAGCGTGAACGCGAAATGAGAAAGCGCGAGCGCGAACGCGTGAAACGTGAAAAGGCGGCGCTGAAGCGACAGCGTCGCCATGGCGAAGGCTCCATGGCGCCGCCCCCGCCTGTCAACTTCGCCGCGGCGGACGAGCAACGGTGGAACAACCAGGATGTTCCCTCTTTGCCTCCAGCGAGCGCCGAACACTCCGGCGAGGACGGGCGCACCGAGGGTCTCGCCGGGTAACATGACTGAGGTTACGATCATTCTGGAGAGATGTCGTGCGAAAGGGGCAGGATCCCCTGGATTCAAACCACGTCCAAGGAGGTGTGCGGTCGAGGGTGACGGATGATGAGCAGAGAGGACCAGAACAATGGAACTTCCCCGCCGTGCAAGAGGTGATGAACTCCTGCGACCCGGCGAGCTGTCCAGCCTACGCCGACGATTGCGTGGCTGCGCTCGCCGGCACGACTTGGCCAGCGTGATCGTATGCGCTTTTGATCATCGAACACGCATGCTGCCGTTCATCTACGCCGACCTGCACATGGCGCCGGCCGGTGTGCGGGCGATCGGTTCCGCGATGTTGGACATCGGGTTCGACAAGACCCGTATCGTTCTGCAGCAGTGGAATCGCAACTTCCGACCCTCGCAAATGCGCCTTGATGGTCGCATACCGGACCTGTTCATGGTGTCCAGCATGCAGATTCACTCCGCGGCGTGCCGGGCGCTCATTCGCGACGCGTGCACGATCGACGCTCTACATCGTCCGCTGATCATCGCGGGCGGCCCCAAAGCGAACTATGAACCCTGGGGCGTATTCGGCGGCGATGCGCATGATCCGTGGGGTGCGGACGTCGCCGTCACGGGCGAAGAGTATGTGCTGCTCAGCTTGTTGGAAGTTTTGCTCTCGGAACGGGCCCGCAACGAATCGCTGCGATCGACGTTTCTCCGCGCGCGAGACGGTGGAATGCTCGACCATGTACCCGGGCTGGTGTATGCGCAAGTGAATAGCCACGGGGCCATCGAGAGTCTGGTCGATACCGGCGTCCAGCGTCTGCTGGGCGATCTCGACGAACTGCCCCACCCTGTGCTCGGCTATCGTCTGCTGGAACCACCCAGCTCCCGCACGACGCTTGCGTTTCAACCCCTCCCGGCAAGCCGGGTGAGACGATACAGTCCGATTGGCTCGTTGGTCATGACCTTCGGCTGCAAGTTCGCGTGCGCGTATTGCCCCATTCCTGCCTACAACCAGCGCCAATATCGCGTCAAGAGCGGGGAGCGCATCGCGGACGAGTTTCGGCGCCTTCATGACGACTATGGCATCCGCAACTTCTTCAGCGCCGACGACAACTTCTTCAACAACAAGGGCCGCACCCTCGAAATCGTCGAGACGCTGGCGCGAACGGAAATCGGCGGCATGCCCATTCGCACGAGAATTCGCTGGGGAACCGAGGTCACGGTTCATGACACCTTGCAAATGCGTGACCACTTGCCCACCGTTCGCAGCGCCGGAGTTCGTTCCCTATGGCTCGGCGTGGAGGACATGACGGCCACTTTGGTCAATAAGGGGCAAAGCGTAGGCAAGACGGTCGAAGCGCTTCAATTACTGCGAAAGCACGGCATCTCGCCCATGCCCATGATGATGCACCATGACGAACAACCCTTGATCAGCCGCGGCCCGAAACCCTACGGACTGCTCAATCAGATCCGCCTGCTGCGCAAGGCCGGCGCCGTCAGCATGCAGGTCCTGATGCTGGTACCCGCTAAGGGATCCAAGCTTTTTTCGGGAACGTACACCTCCCAAATGACCTATGACAGTGTCGGCGGCCAGAAAGTCGAGGAGCACATGCTTGGCGGGAACTACGTGATCGCCTCACATCATCCCAAGCCGTGGCGCAAACAACTCAACATGCTGTTGGCATACGCCTATTTCTATAATCCGTTCCGCTTGTTGGTCGCGATGGTGAGGCCGAAGAGCAAACTGTACTTGGCCGACGCGGTCTGGCAGGGGCTTGGCATGTGGGGCCTTGTGCAGACCGTGCGGCGAACTATCGGCTGGAACCTGCGACTTCGACGGGGAGTGATACGACGCAAGGTCGCCGCGCCCAAGAGTCCTATCCCGATGCGCGGCGTCTGGGGGGACGCAGCTGATCATGCGTTGCCGGGAACCTCGCGGCCCGAACACCGGGGACGGGTGCTAGCGGCAGGCCCCGTCCGTGAGCACGTCATCATGAACTTACCGATTCTACCGGGTGCAGACATGGAATCAGTAATGGTGACTGGGGTCGCCGGGCCATGATTTCAGATCGGCGCTGCTAACCTCTCACCCTGCCCTCTCCCCAGATGGGGAGAGGGGTTTATCCTCTTTGGTCACGTCGCGCCGGACGGCTCAGACCTTAGGGTGACGGCGTTGGTTCCGCGGCAGCCTCAGGCGCGCCCATGACGCCTTGAAACTGGAGCGGCAGGAGCAGCTCTGGTGCGGGCGGAAGCGGTGGCAGACCCTCCGGCAATTCGCCGTCGGTGGTCTGCTCGATCACGTCGATGGAGTTGGCCCCGCTGGTCTGCACCTCATCGGCCAAGCCGTCGCCGTCGGTGTCGACTTCCTTGATGAGCATCGTCCAGGTCATCTGACTGAACGTCTCCGTAGTCATGTCGATCTCCACGCCATCCTCGAGATCAGGATGCTGGATGACCACGTGCGAGCTGGTCGTTTGATGGATGTCCACGACCCATTGCGTCTGGTAGACGCCGGGCTCCATCAGGATGAGCGGCGTGGCCTGGCCGGGGATGGCCTGGATGACAGTGGTGTCGCTGCCGACCGCCTCACTGCCGTCGTCGAGCAAGCCCGTGAACGTGGCGTTGACCTGACCCTGCAGGGTCTGCCCGACGTTGTCGGCGTGATAGACCGTGAACATGTCGTCGAACTGGGCGAAGTCGCCGGTGAAGTCAAAGCCGTCGAATCCCGGCGGCACCGGCGGGTGCTCGGCGAGCGCGTCCTCCAGTTCGGGATTGACCTCGCCGCCCTCGCCGATCAGCGGGTGACCCGCGCCGAAGTTCTCGAACGCGCCGGTCACCATATCGGGCGGCAGGAAGCCCGGCGGCAGAAACTCGGCCACGGACGCGAAATCAATGAACGCAAACGGGAACCCGGGAGGCGGTGCGCCGCCGGGGAGTCCGTCATCACCGATCGGCCCCGCCGGTGGCGGCGGGAACGGTTGCGTGGACAGAAAGTCGTGCATCGCCAGGAGCGCGTCGTGGAACACATAGAACTGTTCCGGCAATCCCGGCGGCAGCTCGGGCGGCGGACCGATCGGCCCCCCGCCAATAGGCGGTAGTGGACCGAAGCCCGGCGGCGGTGGAGTACCCGGAGGGAGGCCTCCCGGCGGGGGCGGCGTACCCGGCGGGAACCCGCCCGGCGGCGGAGTGCCAGGCGGTGTCACGCCCGGCGGAAACGGCGGCGGGAAGAAGCCGAACGGCGAACCGGCCAAGTCCGGCGGCGGCGGGAACGGCGGGAACCCCGGCGGCGGCGGCGGCACGCTGCCGAAAGCGAACTGCCCGAAGGCCGCTCCCGGCTCGAACTTCGGCGGCACGCCGGGAATGATCGTCTCAATCGGATGATGCTGGAGAAACTCCCCGAACGGGAAGTTCGCGAACGTCGGCGGCGGCGCGCCCGGCGAACCCGGCGGAGGCGGAGTGCCCGGCGGCAGGCTGCCCGGTGGCGGCGGAGTGCCGAGGAACTGTCCCGCAAAGGCGGAGAACTCGGGCGACGAAAAGTTCAACGTGCCGAACTGCTGGAACTCGGGCGGAGGCGGCGGCGGGACCGTTCCATCGGGGAACGTGAATCCCGTGCCACCGGGTAAGCCGGGAATCGGAGGCGGCGGTGGAAACGCTCCGCCGGGAGGCGGCGGAAAACCGCCGGGCGGCGGAGGTTGGGTTCCATCAGGCGGCGGGAAGGCCCCCGGCGGCGGTGGCGGCTGCGTCCCGTCGGGAGGCGGTGGAGGCGTCCCTGGCGGCGGAGGTTGGGTTCCATCAGGCGGCGGGGGCTGTCCGCCTGCCGTTCCGCCCGGCGGCGGAGGAGGTTGTCCACCTGCCGTTCCACCTGGAGGTGGCGGCGGGTTGCTACCTGGCGGTGGAGGCGGCGGGTTACCGCCTGGGGGTGGTGGAGGAGGATTCCCACCCGGAGGAGGAGGAGGAGGAGGCGGAGGCGGTTCCGCCTGCGCCGGGCTGAGCGCTTCGTCGGAAGACGCGGCGGTCAGGACGAAGGCGCCCGGATCGAACCCGGCCAGCGCCGCTATGCCTGTGTCGGCCGTGCCGATGCTCAGACCCGCGGTGCCGCCGGCGCTCACATAGGCCTTGGCGTTGGTGGTGTCCGCGCCGTCGTCGGTCGTGTCGGTCACGTCGTCGGTGTCGTCCGGTGTCAGGCTCGTGGCACTACAACGGGTGAGGCCACAGGCCAGGACCAAGAGGAACAGTGCCCGTGCCCACCTGGACGCGGACCACACTTCTGGTACGGTCATCATCTGTTGATTCTCCATAGGGGCTCTGATGAAACGATGGGATTGCCCGTACGCATTGAGACGGGCATCCCGCCGTCGGCTATCGGCAGTTGTGCCCGGCCAATCAAAAGGGACCCACCGATGGGCATGGAAAACAGGAGTTTCCCTTATGATGAGATGCGCGACGATGCGTAAGTCTTACCTGGCTATGCTCTTTCTCGGACTTACCACAGGCCCCTCGCTCTCTGCCGAGCCGGCGCAGGATGCGTCGCCGGTCGAGCTGGTCTCACTGCTGGGCAGGCCGCTGCACGCCTCGCCGCCGGGCGCTGATCGCGCGAAGCTCGAGGCCAACCTCGAAAAAGCGCGGGCGGACCTGGCCGCCGATCCGCGCGATCCGGCGAAGGTCGTATGGGTCGGGCGGCGGCTCGGGTATCTGTGGCGAATGCGCGAGGCGATCGACGTCTTCTCGCGGGGGATCGAAGCCCAGCCCGATTTCGCCCCCCTCTATCGCCATCGCGGGCATCGCTACATCACCCTGCGCCAGTTCGATCGCGCCATCGCGGACCTGGAGCGCGCCGCCAAGCTCATCGAAGGCAAACCCGACGAAGTCGAAGAGGACGGAGCGCCCAACGAGAAGAACATTCCCCTGACCTCGCTCGGCTTCAACGTCTGGTATCACCTCGCGCTGGCGAGATATCTGCAAGCTGATTTTGCGGGTGCGGTGCGGGATTTTGCAAAGACCCTGGAGTTTTGCCGGGGCTACGATGACAACGTTGTGGCCGTGACGGATTGGCTCTATATGTCGCTGCGGCGTTCGGCGCGCGAGAAGGAGGCGGCGGCGTTGTTGGCCTCGATCCGCGAGGACATGACCATCATCGAGAACCGTGCCTACCATCGGCGGCTGTTGATGTACAAAGGACTGCACAAGCCCGTGGCGTTGCTGAGCACGGACAAGGCCAGTGAGCTGGACGTGGCCACCTACGGCTACGGCGTCGCAAACCTGTTCCTGTACAACGGCCACTCAGGCAGGGCGAAATCGGAGCTCGAACGCGTGGTCAGCGGCCCCTACTGGCCCGCCTTCGGCTTCATCGCCGCCGAAGTCGATCTGGCAAGAATGAAGAATTGAGCCGCAAGAGTACCCTAATCATCGAGGATGTCGTTGACTTCGTAGGCCCCCATGTCCACAAGCCCGAATCGCGTCCGGACCGAGAGCCCTAAGTCCAGGGGGATGGTCTCCGCGATGTAGTTGTCGAAATCCACGTCACCTACGTCCATAGGCAGGAAAGTCGCCGAACCCACGTCAATGCACGGAGAGAGGTTGGATACGAACGGGCTCAGGCGGTAGTCATTCGCGCCTGGGTCGAGAAAGATGGGATCGGCGTTGATGTTGATCGAGCCAAACCACCCTCCCTGAACGTCGCAATGAGTCACCGTCGTAAGCCCGCTTGAGCCACTTGCCAGCTGATTACCACCCGTGGTGGCCGTGTTATTCCAGAGGATGCAATTCCTCAGGGTTGCCTGACCCTCATGGTCGTAGAGCGCCCCGCCCGAGCCGATCGTCGCTTGATTGTTCACCATGGTGCAGTTGATAAACGTCGGCGTACCCTGAGCAATCAAAAGAACTCCTCCTTCGCCCGCCTTGTTGTTGTGAAACAGACAGTTTACGAAGGTCGGCGTCCCGGCGTGTACAAAGATCGCCCCCCCACCCTTGGTGTCGCTCGTACCGGCCTCGCCGTTGTTGCGAAAAATGCAGTTGATGAATTGCGGAGCCTGTACGAGAGTAGTCTTGGCGTTGTTGAGTACGCTGCAAACGCGGTCCATCGTCGTACCCGTCATAGAGGACGACGTATCAAAAACGGCAACAATGTCGATCTTGCATTGCGCGAGCTCCTGCACGTCATCCAGGCCGTTGGAGTTACAGTCGGCACCCTGCGCGCGTAAGGCAATTCCTACAACTATGAAAAACACGAAGCCACGCTGCGCGACTCGCCGTGTACAGGCCTTGCGTCGATGCCTACGCTGCAAACATGTGGCCGCCCCGAGACCAAGTAGCAGCAGTGCCGATGGTTCAGGGACGAACCGTAGCGAAGTAAGATAACCATCCACCGCGACCAGGAACGTCTCAGAAGAATCGACCAGAAAGAACCGAATCTCCTCCACCGGAAACGCCGGCGGATCGAGGGGCAACGAATCGTCGTCGAAAACCGTGGCCGTATTGTCGACCGCGACCAGTTCAAGTCGGAATGACTCGTAGCCGAGAACGGTGACCGGAATGCTCATCCAATACAAATCTGAGGCGAATGGTTGTGCCGGACTATCGTCCACTCGGATTCGATTTGGCGCGCTTGAGCTGCTCGTTTTTGGGCCAGCGATCGTCAGCGCCCCGGCTTCTGCGAATAACTCGATTACGCTATCGTTGTAGACGCCTCCTGCGGGGTGAGGCTGGCTGTCCGGGGTTGTGGACTCGAACGTGAGAGTCCCGTGGAACGGGCTTCCGACGCTCACGCGACTCTCGAAAAGGTCATCTTCGTCGAGCACGCGTGTGACCTCGCCGACGAACTCCCAGGTCACGGGTCCGGCGAATGCGGGCGTGGAAAGCGACAACAGGAATCCGATGGCGGTAAGCGGCTTGAGCCGAGTCATGGCACGGCCTTTCTAGGGATGAACTTCGCGGTCGAAGCAATGAGGGGTGGAGTCAACTTCGACCGATAGACAGGCTGTCTAACGCCCCTGCCGCTGTCAAGTGATTCTTGGACATTTTCATCATAAACACCCGAACTTGCCCCTGCAAGCAGGGCGACTTTGTCCAAGAAGGCGGTATCCTGACCGGACTGGGCAAGCCACCGGAACGATCGGGGAGCGGGAGCCCGTTTCTTGGGAGATGAATATGAAGCCGTTGGCCAAAACTGGCAGGCAGTGCTCATGGGTCTCGTTTTTCGCGGCGATGAGCGCTTGCGCATCCGCGCGGGCGGGCGACCAGGGTTCCCCGGCTTCGGCTGAGGCGAAGTACGTTCGCAACGTCACCCAGCTCACGTTTTCGTCGATGGGCTTGGGCAAGGCCGGGGAGGCTTATTTCTCACCCGATGGCCAAAGGATCATCTTCCAGGCCACGCCCGCGGGGCAGAGCGAGTATCAGATACACACCATGGACTTGAAGACCCGCGAGCCCAAGATGGTCAGCACCGGCAAAGGGGCGTGTACGTGTGCGTACTTCCACCCGCACAAGCCCAAGATCATCTTTGCCTCCAGCCATTTGGACCCCACCCTCGGTGAGCCCAAGCCCAAGAAGGAAACTCGCGGTTATGCATGGGATTTCAACGAATACATGGACATCTTCGAGGCCGATCCCGACGGCTCTAACCTGCGGCGGCTGACCGACGCCCCGGGATACGACGCGGAAGGAGCCTACTCCCCGGACGGCAAGAGCATCGTCTTTACTTCGAGCCGCGACGGCGATCTGGAAATCTACGTGATGGACGCGGACGGCAAGAACCCTCGCCGCCTGACATACGGAAAAGGATACGACGGCGGGCCGTTCTTTTCGCCCGATGGAAAGACCATTCTCTATCGCGGCGACCGCCGCGCTGACGACAAGATGAACCTGCAAATCCGCATGGTCAGCGCCGACGGCACGAACGATCGCGCCGTCACCGACAATCCCCTGTTCAACTGGTGCCCCTTCTGGCACCCGTCGGGCAAGTGGTTCATCTTCACCCAGGCCGACCACGCCGCGAGGGAGCGCGGCGAGAAGCCCAACTACGACCTGTACACCATGTCGGTCGACGGCACGAACTTGGCGCGGATCACGTACGACGGGGAGTTCGACGGCCTGCCCGTGTTCAGCCCCGACGGGACCAAGCTCATGTGGACCAGCAAACGCGGCGGCCTTTCCGACGCCCAGGTGTTCATCGCGGATTGGGTCGGTGGAGGTGAGGGATTAGGGACTAGGGATTAGGGTTTAGGCTTCTTGGCGCGGGGCAGCGCATCGGGCGCCTTACGCATGAGAGGTTGCCCGCACTTCGGGCAGGGCAAGTCCGCGGTCGCCGGGAACCAGTCGCCTCCGTGCACGCGAACCTGCGCGAGTCGTGTGGACCCATCGGGATTGGCGGCAAAGCGAACGGACACGTCGTACGGCCCGTGGAGCTTGCATTCGTACGTTGTGATCGCGAACGCGGGCTTGTCGCACATCGCGCACACTCGGCCATCCACCTGACCGGCGGCCGTGAACGTGTGCCCGTCTTCGCATCGCCAGGTCAGCTCGACATCAGCGACGGATCGGCGATAGACGGACTCGACCGTCTCCGGACGCCACCAGCGCCACAGCGCCAGCGCCACGCAGGACGCCGCCACGGCCGCGAACAGGCTGATCCTCGCGGCGCGGGGCAGGGCACGAGGTTTGACGATGCGCACGGACGAGCGTCGTGCGATGACCGGCCGCTCGGTCGGCTCGTGCAAACCCGTCATTCGGACGGAATGGGGCCGGTCCACCAGAAGAGCTGTTCCTTGGCGAACGTGTAATGGAAGACGTTCAGCTCGGTGCAAAGCGTGCAGCCGCCCGCCGCACAGGCGCGGTAGGTGCGACGCATGGGGCTGCGAAGCAAATCGGTTGTCCCGACATCGCGCACCCCTCCGGCGAGCGTGAGCATGTGGATGCCCTCGCCATGCCGCGTGGTGACCCACGTCGCCGCCTGAGTGATCGAAAACGGATCGAACTGGTCATTCCACATCAGCAGACTATCGTTTCGGAGCGGGCCGGAATTCCCGCCGCGCTGGGTTCCGTTGGGATGATCGGGTCCGAGGTCGGCGGCCAGGATCGTGTCCAACGGACGACGCGGACCGTTTCGGTCGACGTTGGCGAGAACGCCGTCGGCGGCCGTAAGAATGAAGTTGTTGATGCCGTAGCTGGCGAAGTTCGCGACGGCCGGATCACGGATATCCGCCGTCACGCTGGCCAGCCGATAGCCATAAGGATCGCGCGGGCAGCGCAGCACACCCGGATCGGTCAGGTACGTCGGAAAGAGCTTGCCAAACCAGGGCTCCTGTCCGCGCGGCGTTGCGCCGGGGCGCGGGGCGCTGGTGTTCGGCTCGCGCTGCCGTTCGACGACCGGCAGCCACCCATCGTTCTCGATGCGGTACATCTGCAAGCTGTGGCCGAGCTCTCGCAGATGGTGACGGCACACGGTCGCCGCAGCCATTTCCGTCGATCGTCGCAGCGAGGGGAGCAGCAGCGCGGAGAGGAAGCCGATTACGGAGATCACGACCAACAACTCGATGAGGGTCGCCGCTCGCCGTTTATCTGCGCGCCGGGCGCGCACTGACATACGCATTGAAGGGGCCTTGCGCATGACGCTGTGGGTAGCGTACCCCATCGGATGGGGGTCCGCAATAAAAAAGCGGTTTATTTCAGCCCAAGCCGGACGGGGGCGGTCATTGCAAGGAAAAATGTCCGGCATTAGACTCATCTCGACAGATGGGCCACGCCTTTAGGGGCCGACGAGAACGCAGATTTCAGTGTAAATGTAACATGACCGCCCTCCGCCGACGCGTTTCCGACGACCTTTTGCCCTTCGTGAAGCAGCCCGGGCAGTACATCGGCGGTGAAGTGAACCAGCTCGTCAAGGACGGGGATTGGGAGCGCGCCGACGTTCGCGTCGCCGTAGTCTTCCCCGACGCCTACACGATCGGGATGAGTCACCTCGGCTGCCAGATCCTCTATTGGCTGGTGAATCATACGCGCGGAGCATGCGCCGAGCGGGTCTACTGCCCGTGGCTGGATGCCGAGGCGATCATGCGCAACAAGCATCTGCCGCTATTCACTTGGGATACGCGGCAGCCGGTTTCGTCGGCGGACATCGTGGCGGTGTCGTTGCAGTACGAGATGGCGTTTACGTCCGTGCTGCAAGCGCTCGACCTCGCGGGCATTCCGCTAAAGAGCCGCGACCGCGACGCTTCGCATCCGCTGGTGGTCGCGGGCGGTCCGCAGGCGGACAACCCAGAGCCCATGGCGGCCTTCCTCGATCTGGTGGTGCTCGGCGACGGCGAAGCGTCGATGGCCGCGATCCTGTCGGCCTACCGGGAGATGAAAGCGGGCGGAGTGTCACGCCGTGACATGATCGTGCAGATGGCGCGGCGCTTCCCGTGGATCTACGCCCCGTCGCTCTACGACGTGTCCTATCACGATGACAACACGGTGCGCGAGATTCGCCGCACGGACCCGCTGGTTCCGTCCAGCATCGAGCGCTGCCAGACGGAGGACTTCGACGCCGCGCCGTTTCCGCTGCGCCCGCTGGTGCCGTATGTCGAGGTCGTACACGATCGGTTCGCGATCGAGATCATGCGGGGCTGCCCGCAGCGCTGCCGCTTCTGCCATGCGGGCTACACCAAGCGGCCGATCCGCATGCGCTCGGTCGATCAGATCCTGAACATGGCCGAGGACATGTACTGGGCCACGGGCATGGAGGAGCTGGGCCTGCTGTCGCTCTCCACGGCCGACTATCCGCACCTGCGGGAGCTGGCCGAACGGGTGAACGAGCGGTTCAACCCGCGGCGGGTCAATATCTCCGTGCCGTCGCTGCGCGTGGACAAGATGCTCCAGAACATCCCGTGGATGGTGAACCAGGTTCGCAAGAGCGGCCTGACCATCGCGGTGGAGGCGGCCAACGACGACATGCGGGCGGCGATCCGCAAGCACGTCACCGACGGCAACCTGCTCGACGGCGTGAAGCAGGCCTACGCGGCCGGCTGGAAGAGCGTGAAACTCTATTTCATGTCCGGCTTCCCGGGCGAGCGGCCGGAGGACATCGACGGCATTGTCCATCTCGCCCGCAGGGTTAGCGACACGCGGCGCGAACTCGGCAAGGGGCCGGGCAACGTCAACGCTTCCGTAGGCTGGCTGGTGCCCAAGCCGTACACGCCGTTCCAGTGGGCAGCGCAGCCGCGGGCGGAATACTTTCACGATGCCCGACGGAGGATGGCCGCGCTGGTCAACCAAAACGCCGAAACGCCGAAACGCCGAAACGCCGAAATCGCGAAACGACGAAACGGCAAGAAGCGCATCGGGCCGGTGAAGATCAAGACGCACAATGTCGAGCGTTCCATTCTCGAGGGCGTGTTCGCCCGCGGAGATCGGCGCTTGGGGCCGGTCGTCGAACACGCCTACCAGGCCGGGGCGCGATTCGACGGCTGGGACGAGTGCTTCAAGTTCGACATTTGGCAGCGGGCGTTCGACGCGTGCGGCGTCGATCCGGATTTCTACGCCCATCGCGAGCGTTCACCCAGCGAGGTCTTCCCCTGGGCGCACCTGCACGGCGGCCCTTCCGAGGACTACCTCGCCCGCCAATACGACGACGTGTTCACGCAAATCGGCGTGACGCGGCCGATGACAGTGGCAAGCGCGTAACTGAAACGCAGAAACGCAGAAAAACAGAAACGCAGAAACAAAGTACGAATTGCGAATTACGAATTACCAACGGCCGTAGACTGTGGACGGTAGGCTGTAGGCGACGCTGGGCGATTTCACATCTTAGATTTCGGAGGAGGACCGAGGCGTCCTGAGTTTTTTCATCCGGGTCTTGCCGCTTTGGCTGGGTTCGCGGCCCTTCGGGGTTTGGCGGATCGGGACGCTGATTTTTTCGAGGCGGCGATTGAAGCCTTGGGGCTAGCCTGCAACTTCTTCCGCCTTGACGCCGCTCTTGTTCGCTTGCTCACCGGGCGGATCGTCGATTCGTAGTATTCGACGTACTTCTTTGCGGGGACGCGGCGGATGGCCTCGCCGATGACCTCCAGCGGCAGATCGTCGAGTTTGCGAAAGCGGATGCAGACTTTGCCCATATCGAGCTTCTTGCCGGATTTGGCCCAGGCCGCGCGAAACCATTTGCGCTCCGGGCCCTCGGCGTAGTGGCACATGATGCCAAGGCCCATGTGGTTCTTCTGCGACCCCAGGCCCGCGAAGGGCAGGGCGATAGTGGCGTCGCAGTGGTATCCGGGGGCGTACACGCGGTGCGGCACGTAGTAGCCGATCATGCCGTACTGCATGCCCTCCTCGTAGTCCTTGTCGAGGTTTTTGAGGATGACCTCGCGCACGGCCTGGATGGCCGCCCGGCGATCCTCGGGCAACTCCGCGAGATACTCCCGGACGGTGGCGGCTTTGCTTTGCATGGCGGCATTGTATCAGAACCGCGCCAGCCATGAAGCGGGCCGACCTGATCACAACCGCGCCAGGTATGAAGCGCGGTCCGGGGACCTGCCGATCTGAACCGCCCGGTTGGGGACTGGCCGTGCCAAGGGCAAGGCCACGCGCGCTTGCTCAGCGGGTCGGGGGGCCGGTAAAACAGCCGGGCAATGCGAACCACGGAGTACTTTGATTTCCGCAGGCAACTCCCCGACCGAGCGGACATTCGGGACAGTTGGATCGAGCAGGTCGTCCGAAGTCCCGCCAAGACAGAGACGCAGGCCGATGGTAGAATCAGGATGTGGGCGAGGGTCGCCCAAGCAGGCGGGCGGTATCTTCGCGTCGTGCTGCTGCAAGACGGCGAAACCGTGCACAACGCCTTCTTTGATCGCAGCTTTCGAGGATGACGCCATGAAGGTCAGGTACTTCGCCGAAACCGATACGCTTCATATTCAACTCAGCGACCGTCCGGCCGCTCAGACCACGGAGCTTAACGAGAACGTCCTGCTCGACCTCGACCAGGACGGCAAGGTCGTTTCCCTTACCATCGAGCACGCGGCACAGCCCTCCGGGAAAATGGACTTCTCCTACGAGGCGACGGCGGCGTAGGGCAAGCCGGGACAGAAGCGACGCGCCGAAGAGCCGAAACACTGCTGACCCTTGACTCGTCGGTCCGTGCGAAGCACGCGGTTCGCAATGCGAACCGCCCTGTTTGGGGCCCGCCGTGTCAAGGGCAGTGGCACACAACGTCACCACGCCTCGACCGTGCCACCCGACCCGCGACCACGGTGTGCCGCTTGAAGTCCTCCACGATCGCGTTCTACGCTTCCCCCTACAAACCCAATAACCCGCAGGGCGCAAGTATCTCTGGGGAACGAGGGACGAATCGGTGGCACCGGCACTTGAGGCGGGTTGCAAACCGTTCCTGGCTGGGTCATTCCTCTGCGTTCCGTGGTGGAATAGACGGTGCATCGTGAGGCGTTAGCTTGCCGCTACGCGCGAGAGCCGTGAGATACTCCACGACAGCGATGGCTCGTTCGAGGATGCCACGAAAAACGCTCCGGAGGCTCTGTCCATCAACATCGAATTCGGATGCGATCTTGCGATAATTCGTCCCCTTGCGGTGGGCCGCAGAAGCAGAGCGTAGGTTTTGGAGCTTGCGGAGAAACAGAATGTGTTGCTCGTAACCCTGTGCCCCGCAGGTGCCGAGCACGGCCTCCAATCGTGAGATGCTTCCCTGGATGCTGCCTCGCTTATCGGGCGGCGTCAGTGCCAGAAGTTCCTTTTCGTTGAGCGAATCGACCAAGATCTTTGCGAGCGCCAGGACGACTTCGTCGAAGTCCTTCTGCTCATCAGTGGAGGGCACGCGAAGCGATTTGTAGTAATGGGCATCTTCCTCGGAGAGCGGCAGCAAGAGCGGCCATCCCAAGGACAGCTTGCAAACTTCTCCCAGCCGATGAAACTCCTGCTGAAAGACGAGTTCAGGCCGATCGGTGTCCGCGAATTGCGCCAGGATCTGGCGACGAAAGTACGTTTCGCTCATGCCACCGGTCGGGGCGGTATTGTGGCTGCGCCAGTGAAGCTGCTCGGTATGTGGTAGGTCACGGCCCAGATCGCCTAGCCACGCACACACACGATCCTCATGATGATTGTCAATCTGCAGGAGCCATAACGATCCGCATCGCAATATCGAGTCTTCAATCGAATACTTGCCGGGTTGCTGGTAGTACTTGTCGAGGACGGTCTTGCGGAACTGAACTGGCGTCAAATAGTGTGGCGCTTCCGGGTTCGCTCCAAAATTGTTGCCTAGGCATTGAGGGTCCGAAGTGAAAGTTTCCGGGTCGCCGTTCCCGTCCAGCCCAATGATGAAGCGTTCGTACTCCTTCGATTCTTCATCGGCGAAGCCCCAGAAGCCGCTCTTCTCTTTGGGCAGAGGTGCAACGAGCCGCTTGCCGAGCAGTCGGCTGAACGATTTGTGTTCGCCGCCCAGCCCGCGGAAGTCGCCGTAATGGAGGCCCCAGCAAGACAGCGGTTCGTGGCGATCTCGCCCTCCTTCCTCGAGTCCAAGCTCGTGGAGGGCGTGAGCTGAGTGCTCGCGACAATCGAACTGAACCGCGATGTGCATTTCTTTGACGGCAAGGAATTGGCGAAGCTCCTTCACGCGGACCTGCACACGCCTCGCCTCGATGGTTGCTACGAGTGTCTCATTGCCATCGTCCTCTATCTTCACGAAATGATCCAGCTTTCGGTCATGGTGCAGGCGGTGAAACAACCGGAACTCCTCACTAAGCTCGACGTACGCGGGACGGAGTCCGTGAAACTCACGGTGAATCACAAGGGGCTCGATGTGCCAATCCCCGAACCGGAGATACTCGACACAATCTTCCCCGTTCTCGCCAGTGAACTGGCACGCTCCGGGAAGCCCATCCCCATGAGCAATATCCCATGTTGGGCGTGCCAAGCTCTTCTCGATTCTGTCTGTGGGAATCAGCGCACAGAAGATCCAAGATAGTGTTCGGCATGACAATCGGAGTAGTAGACTGTGATCATGTCGTTGGCGGACAGCTCGCGATTGAGCCACTGAAACAGTTTGGCCTGCGAAAGTCGTTGTTGCTCGTGGAGAACTTCATCGCCCATGCCAGTACTCCGCTCACGCTTGCTTTTCTTGACCTCGACGAACAACTTACGCGGGGCGGCGATGCGGATGGAATAGTCCGGGGCCTTGGTGGCAGCCGCCGATCTTGTTGGCATCTTCCGTGATCATGTTGCCGTCTGCAAGCGGGTACCTCCCCCCGACTTCGACTTCGACTTTGGTGCCGATGTGGCCCTTCGCGACTTGGCCGCCATGCAGCACTGTTTCACAGGCTCCGGCGGGTCGATGACCGATCCCTGCTGCGTGCGATTCGACGCCGCGCCCCATGACGGTCACGTTGACACCGTCGACTACGCGGCTATGCCCTCCCTGATGACCGGGCCATAGCGACGCCGACGCTAGCCACAAACGTAGCCGATTAGAGCCAGTCGGTGGTCAGTGGTTGGCGGTTAGTGGTCAGTTGCCAGTGGTCAGTTCGAGGGTTGAAGGGCTCGAAGGGTTCTAAAGGCGCGATAGCTTTTGAGCTATTGACCGATGATAGCCGATAGGCTATAGTATGCGTGAATGGAAGGTCGCCACGACCGACGCGTTCGACGCCTGGTTTGCAGCGCTGGGCGAGACCTCAAAGGGAGAAGAGGCCCAGGCGGAGGTCATCGCCAAGGTGGGGTTGCTGAAGGTATTCGGTCCGTCCCTGGGGCGGCCCCACGCGGACACGCTGACGGGATCCAGGCATGCGAACATGAAAGAACTGCGGGCGACGACGGGCGAAGCGGTCCTGCGGATTGCCTTCGCATTCGATCCCACGCGTTCGACGATCCTGCTGTGCGCCGGGAACAAGGCGGGCGTCAGCGAGAAGCGATTCTACAGGCAGCTCATCGACCGGGCGGATCGCTTGTACGACGCGCACCTTAAGGCGCTGAAGCGAGCGAAGGGGGACTAGAAATGGCAAAGAGTTTTGACGACCTGGTCAACCGATCCACCTGCGCCGCGACGCAAAAGAAAGCTGCAAAGCGAACCCGCGAACTGCTGACCGAGGTCTTCCTGAGCGAGCTTCGGGCGATGTCGGGTAAGAGCCAGCGTCAACTGGCTCAAGCGCTGGGTATCAAGCAGCCGAGCTTGTCGAAGCTCGAGAATCAGGACGATATGCAGATCAGTACGCTGGCGCGGATCGTCGAAACGCTAGGCGGCGAGCTTCGCATCATGGCGTGTTTTCCCCATGCGACCGTGCGGGTGAGGCCGTTCGGCCGTCCGCGCCGCGCGAGAGCGTAGCGCTCCCGCCCCCAGCCCTGTGGGAATGGTTGTTGCGTTGCGCAACTCGTCAGTCGCAAATCGACAATCCTCAACCCCCTGATCGCTCGTCGGCCGGAATCGAGCGAACGCCCTGCGCGTTATTGGGGGTGTATAGGTGTGAGTGGCGTGACCAAGCAAAGATGGAAACCGCAGCGCCGTTTGATTCCCCCAGCCGGCTCACGCCGGCAGCAACCCTTGCGGCGCGCAAGTGGCACCTAAGCGGTCCGCACGTGGAGCGCAAGCGGCACGTTCGCGGCGCGCCAGCGGCGCGCTGGCGGCCCTAAGCGGCGCGGCAGCGGCAGTCAGCGGCACGCAAACGGCACTCCAGGGGCGAGGGGCACACGGCCGACAAGCCTCGCCACACTCATGGTTGGCTTGGGCTGGAACTCAGGCTGGCAGAACGGAGAGCCGAAAGGATGAGCACGGATACCAGCAATGCCATCATGATGAGACGCTCCATGGACCCTGCCCCGGTGAGGACGCCGGCGACACCAGCGAACACGGCAAACAGCAGGTTCGTGACGATACATGCCGCGCGAAGTCCGGCAGCAGCCAGGCCGTATCGCCGATTGAGCAAATTCAAGACTCCCGCAAGGGCGATGGCCATTCCGGACCCAAAGAACCAGACCTTGCCTGCGGGCGTGACGGACGAGAGCCAAAAAGTCGTCGCCATGTGAAGGCAACCCGAGGCCACAACCAGCGCTGCCAACAGGGCGTAAAGGCGTTTCATGAGACGAGCCGAAGGAGTCGAGCGGCTTGGTCGCGGGTGAGGCGCTTGGCAGCGCGCACGACGTCTTGCGGAACCCATTGCGGAAACGGGGTGGTGTTGATCTTGTGCTTGCCTGCGGGAGTGTGGACCTCCTGGATGGCCGCGAGCCGAGCGGGATTCAGCTCCTCCGCCAGACGCACCAGCGCCGGCCACAAGCGTCGATGAACGTACGTTATTTTGCCGTTGAGCAGACGGCACACCAGGACATCGGGCGATTGGCGGATGGCCCGGGAGCACAGGAAGATGTCGTTGCCCTTGGGATGCGCCCACCAGCTTCCGCGAATCGGCCCGCCGGCGACGGCCTCGGCCAGACTCGGAGCCGCACCGCGCGCGGATTCGAGGACGACGCCGCTTTTCTTCACGAAGGCTAGAGCCTGCTTGGGCGTCGATCGCTCACAAGAGCCGAAGAGGATGATCTTGTCAGGGTTGAACTCCTCGGCGATGCGGCGGGAGAGTTCTTGGATTTCGTTCAAGGCGACCATGTAAGCAAGCTCCGGAGCGACGAATCATAACGCGGGCGAGGGGCGAGTGTCGAGCGCCGGCCGAGTTATGGTAGTGTCCTAATCTGGCTACTTTCAAATTAGGACACTACCCGAGTTATGCCACGGCGGCGAAGGGGCGGATGTTGTTGGTCAACGACTGCAACGTGGCGGGCTTGCTGAGGTCGAGGGTGAGGAAGACGCCGTGGTTGTGGTCGCTGGCGAGGATCACCATGCGCTCGTGGAGCACGTCGTAGCCGGTCTCCTGCGGCTGGTGGCCGCACACGAAGTAGTCCACGTCGAGCAGCTCGCGGAGTGTGCTCAGACCGGCCTGCGTCTGGTAGCGGCCCCAAACCAGGGCGTGCGCCGAGCCGCCGTCGAGCAGGTCTTCCTGCGTTGGAACCCGCGAAAGGACCGCGGCATCGAAGGAGGGAAGTTCCCGCGGACCGGGCAGGGAGTGGGCGAGAAGAACGCGATTGGGCGTGCGACCGGCGAGAGGATACGAGCGGATGAGGGTCTCGATCGCCGTCAGCACTTCCGGCGCTGCGGCCCCATAGGCGGCAGCGATGCTCTCCTCGAAGGCCACGGTCACGATCCGCCCGTTTTTGCTGATCTCGTGACGTGTCACCTGGGCAAGTTCGTGATTGCTCAAAAGGAAGTGCACTTGATCGGGAAACTCGATTTTCCAACGGGCGGCCTCGATCAGCACTTCGTGAGAGGTGTCCTTGCCGGTCAGTGAGGCGACGTCCTCATGGATGATCTCGTGGAGCATCACGTGCCGGGCAGCGGAATGCTCGAGGTCGCAGAAGCGCTTGAGCTTCTCGAAGTTGCGCCGGTGGCCGTGGAGGTCGCCGGTCATGACCACCTGCCCGTAATTGGGAAAGACGAGCATCGATCCGCGGCGAAGGGGATCCTGGCTATTCAGTTGAGCGGCTTCGAGAAGGGCGCTGACGCCGCCCGCAGGATCCGTCATGCATCCCCCCCCGTCGCGCGAATCGTGTCTTCGTTGATCTGCACGCCCCCCAGACGGGCTGACGGGGGCAGCGCGGCGGCGTTCTTCTCGGCGCGGGCGCTCTCTCGATGTTTCCGCCAAAGTTTCTGCACCACGCTCAGCCTCGATCCCACCAGCTTCATGTCCGAGGGTCGCTCGTCGGGGTTGTCCTTGCAACACTCCATGACGAGATTCGACAGGGAGAGCGGAATCTTATCGTTGAGTTCGATGGGGGCAATGGGGCGATCGGCGGAGATCAGCTTGACGCCGCCGCGGGCATCGTTGCCGCGGATGGCCGTGGGATAGTTCTCCGAGGTGAGGACCCAATACATGGTCGCGCCGAGGTTGAAAACGTCGGTGCGTTGGTCGAGCGGCATGCGCCGAACCTGCTCCGGGGCGATGTAGTCGGGAGTGCCCTGGACGCGCTCCTTGCGGTGGCGGATCCGGCAGGCCTGGCCGAAGTCGATGATCTTCACCACGCCCCTGGGGGCGAGCATGATGTTGATGGGCTTGATGTCCGCATGGACGTAGCCGAGTTCGTGCAGGGCTTGCAGGCCGAGGGCGATTTTCTGAAAAAGGGTGAGGAAGGTATTGAGGCGATTGGGGCGAGCCTTCTCGAGGGTGAGCCCATCGATCCAATCCATGACCAGGTATAGCTCGCTAACTTTGAGCAGGCGTCGAACACGGTGCAGGTGGTAGCTGTGGCGGAGATATGGGTGGTCGATCTTGCTGGTTACGGCGTATTCGTTCTCGACCTGCTCGAGAAAGCGGTCGTCGTCGGCCGAGTTTCGCACGACGTGCTTGACGGCGAAACTCTTGCCGCTCCTCCGCTCCGTGGCGAGCATGATCTTGGAGGCCGCCCCGGTCCCGATCTGCTTGCCCAAGTGGTATCCCGGCAGCGATTCGCTCACGTGGTTCGTCCGGGGCTTCCTTTGGCCGGTCCTCTCGGGATCGTTGGGATAGGGTCCTTGCTTCGCCGCGTTCGCCGCCGGGTCGGCCGACAAGACCTGCGGGCCGCCTCGATCGGCGAACGTTTCCCCCCCGCCGCGGCGGTCGAACCGACGACCGCCGATCTAGCAAGATTAGCAGGGAGAGGTGGTGCAGCCAACCACCTGCCTACGAGGCAGCCTGAAGGACGACGGGATGATCGATGGGCGCGGGCAGTTTGGGATCGCTGAGCTTGGGGTTCGAGGCCTGCGGCACCGGTCGCGATGCTTCGTGGGCGCGAAATACGGACGACGGCGCCTTAGCCACGGCCCGCCGCCAAGCCCGGCGCTCGCGCTGGGTAAGCAGGTCGGCGAGCTTGGGGCGGAGGCGTTCCGCCTTGCTGCGACCATGATTCGCCGAGGCGACCTTCCCCGCGTCAATCAGCCCGGAATCCAGAAGACGGGTCAGGATGTTGAAAAGCACGTGGCCCATTTGGACCGAGACCAGCTCCAGGCGAAGTTCGCGATACAGGCGATCCATGGCGTTGCCCACGGCGGCGCGGTTAGTGAGCTTGCGAAGATAGCCGTCGGGAAGATTCATCAGTCGCCGGCGGGCAGGATGCCTCCGGGCGGCGCCCGTAGCGCGGCGGCGCTCAGCCACGGCCGGGTCGTGCAGCGGGCAGAATTCGCCGCCGCTACGGATGCGCCCGCGGCAGCGCTTGCCGGATTTCGTGACGGTTGCGCATCGTTTGTCGTAGGGCAAGCGTCGCGGAACCAAGGGAGCATCGACATGCGGATGAGGGTCCTTCCCGTTGCCGTCGCGCGGCGCCGTCAGCGCTTCCCAAAGCAGCATGGCCGCTCCTCCTTATCACCGCCAAGCGGCGGTGATCGGGAACATGTGTCCACGCCGACGGGCGTCCCTGATGCGCCGGTGTGCAAGCCACGAGTTTGAGGTGCGTGATCCTTCCCGACACCCACGCGAACAGTTGCCGATAGGCGAGGCGATTCGCGACGCGGCTATTGTAGGTCGCATCTCACTCGCGCCAAGAAAAATCGGCCGTTGCTCGACATGCCGGCTCGTTGTCCTCGCGATCGGCACTTGAAGCCTTGCGGCATATCCCTCGCCCGGAACGGAGGTTATGTCCAGCGCGGCGCTGTGAGTTGTCGGCCGCCAACACCCTCGATCGGCCCGGAGTAGTGCCTACACCCGCCAAGCGCAGGGTCGATAACCAACGCATGTTGGCGAGCTTGGATCTGCGGCGTCGGGACGGTACGATGGCTTGGCGGTTTAGCGTAGCAATTCGGCCGTGAGCGAGGAGGGTTTCATCATGGGGACGCGATCCACGACGATCATTGTGACCGCTCTGTTGGCAATGGTAGTGCCATTGATCTTGGCTCCGACGCCCCTCAATGTGGGCGTCGATGGCCATCCCGGCAGCAGCGAGAAAGAGGGGCGCGAGGGCACCAGCGACGTCTTTGAGTTTCGGCATACGCTGACCCAGCCCTTCGATCCGGCAACCGGCCTGGCAACGGGTCGGCGCCAGCACTCACCTTTGGCGATCACGAAATTCGTGGATAAGGCCAGTCCGGGACTTCACAAAGCGCTGGCGAGCGGCGAGACGATCGACACCGTGGTGGTTGATTTCTATCGCATTGATCCCGCAAAGAGAACCGAGGTGAAGTACTACACCATCACGTTGACTGACGCGCGGGTGGTCAGCGTCCACACCTTCATGCCGACCTCGTTTGTGCCGGAGAACGAATCCTGGCGGCACATGGAGCAGGTCAGTTTCGTTTACGGCAAGATCACGTGGAACTGGCTGCCTGATGGAGGAATTCTGGTGAGCGATGCATGGGGCAACCCGCCGTAAGGAGGCCGCAGCGCTACGTGGACCACCATGATCGCTCGCGTGTTCGTTTTTTTGGGCTTGCTCGCCATCGCCTACGCGGTCGTGCTCCTCGGATTTGGCCCCACGCCGGCAAGTCTGACGGTTTCGGGCATCACCGGCGGTAGCGAGCGCGAAGGACGTGAGGGAACCAGCGACATCTTCCGCGTGGGCGCCTCGCTGAGCCAGAGGTTCAATCCATTGACGGGTGCGCCGGCGGGAAACCCTCAACACGGGCCGCTGACCGTCCTGAAGCAGATCGACAAAGCTTCGCCGTCGCTGCACAAAGCATGGGCGGGGGGACAGGTGCTCCCTTTCGTAACCCTGGACTGGTATCGCGTCGATCCACAGACGCGCGACGAGGAGGGGTATTACATCATCACCCTCACGAACGCCCGTGTAGTAGGCATGGAGACTTTCATGCCCACCTCCTTCTTGCCAGAAAACGAGTCGTACCAGCACATGGAGCAAGTTTCTTTCACGTTTCAGGGCGTCGAATGGAAGTGGCTGCCGGATTCCCTCGCCACGCGCGACCGGCTGGTCGAGGGCCCGCCGGCCGACGCCGATCCCAACAATGACCTGCGCATCGATCTGCGCGACGTAAGCGCCTTCCAGCGCTGCGTGCCCCTGCCCAGCGCCGGCTGGTTCGAATGCGACGACGCCTTCGACTTCAACTCCGACTACGACGTCGATCTGCACGACTGGCCGGAGGTGATCCTGCGCCTCGACGGGCCGTAGTTGAGGCTCTACGCATCACTGCGCAACCAGCTTGGCGTTATCCTTACTTTCCGCAGTAGTCGATGATTCTGGCGATTTCGCGGCGGAGGTCGGGGCGGGGGACGATGCGGTCGACGAAGCCGTGCTTGAGCATGAACTCGGCGGTTTGGAAGCCTTCGGGGAGTTCGGCGTTGATGGTGTTGGCGATGACGCGGGGGCCCGCGAAGCCGATCATGGCCTTGGGCTCGGCGAGGATCACGTCGCCGAGGCTGGCGAAGCTCGCGGCCACGCCCGCAGTGGTGGGATCGGTGGCGACGACGATGTAGAGGCCCTTGGCCTCATCGAGCTTGGCCAGGGCGGCGGCGGTCTTGGCCATCTGCACCAGCGAGATCATGCCCTCCTGCATGCGTGCCCCGCCGGAGGCGGTCACCATCACCAAGGGCAGGTTGTCTTCGATGGCCTTTTCGATGGCTCGCGTGACTTTCTCGCCGACGACCGCGCCCATGGAGGCCATGATGAACGAGGGGTTCATGACGCCTAGCACGACCTGGCGTCCGCGGATGAACGCCTTGCCCACGACCACGGCATCGGACTCGCCGGTTTTTTCCTGCTCCTTCGCTAGGCGCTCCTTGTAGGGGATGCGGTCCTCGAAGCTCAGCGGGTCGGTGGAGCGAAGGTCTTGAGCGAATTCCTCGAAGGTGTCGGGGTCGACCAGCTGCCCGATGCGCGTCCGCGCATCGACACGGCGATGGTGCCCGCACTCCGGGCAGACGTGGAGGTTCTCCAGGACCTCCTTCTCGTAGACCATGTGCTCGCACGCATCGCAGCGCGTCCAGAGCCCTGCGGGCACGCCAGGCTTGTCGGGCGGGTGTTCGATGGGTCTTTCGATGGGCTTATCGTCGGGCATGGGTGACGCCGCCATGGGCGGATTGTACCGCGAGTTCGTAAAGGCGCTTCATGGCCGCTGGTGGATCGGGCGTGCCGAAGATGGCCGTGCCCGCGACGAAGGTATCAGCGCCCGCGGCGGCGCATGGGCCGATCGTTTTCTCATCGACCCCTCCGTCGATTTGCAATCGCTGATGCGGCCGCAGCCGGGTTCGTAGCTCACGCACCTTATCCAGCACGTCGGACATGAACGCCTGCCCGCCGAAGCCCGGCCAGACGCTCATCACCAGAACAAGATCAACTTCGTCGAGAATGGCCTCGATGGACGAAACCGGGGTCGTCGGGTTGATGGACACCCCGACGGATACTCCGAAGCTCCGCATATGCTCGATGACCGCTCGCGGCACGTCGGTCACCTCGATGTGGAAGGTCAGGTGATCGCAGCCGGCCTTCGCAAAGGCCTCGGCGTAGCGCTTGGGCTCAGAGATCATCAGATGGGCATCGAGGAAGAGCTTGGTGTGCTTCCGCAGCGACTTGATCACGGGCACGCCGAAGCTGATGTTGGGTACGAAATGCCCGTCCATCACATCGAGATGGAGCATCTCGGCCCCGGCCGCCTCCAGCGCTTTCACCTCCTGGGCGAGACAACCGAAATTCGCGGACAAGATGGAGGGGGCCACGCGGATCACTGGTTGAGATAGATCAAGCCTACTCATTCTCCGTGTCGCCCAATTCGTTTGGTGTGTCGCAATTTGCCCGTTTCGAAGCGTCACGACAGTCTCGATAGAATCTCCTTAGCGCATCGTCGCTCAGCCAGCGATGAAAAACCCTAGCTGGCGCCTCGCGAACTAGCCTCGCGACTACGTCGGCCGGATCCTCATCGGCGTGTCGTCGCATAAGCACCGCGCGTTTGATCACACCCACTCGGTTTTCGGGGCTGGACAGGTCGGACTTCGAAATCGCCAGAGTATCCGCGAGATAGGCGGGCTCGAGACAAAGCCACTGTTCGACGTTCTCGACGGCGACGCCACATATCCAAATACTGCTCGCCTCAGCTGGTATCCTCTTCAGTTCGTCCCGCCGAACATCCTGCCAACGTGTGCTGTCGGCGTCGGTGAGCCGCACGACAAGGTCAACCTGTTTCTTCTGGAAGTACTCCCATGCAAGCCGGGCCTGTCTACGCGGCAAGTCACGCGTGTTCCCAATACCTGCCGGTGGATCAACGAGAGTTGCATCGCAGTTCAAGCGGGCACGAATGCCGGCCAAGAACCCAGCGCTGTTGCGATCCTGGAAGATGATCCCGACCGAACGAATCAATCAAACAACTCCGCCGAATACTGCTCGGCAAGAAGTAAACGATCGGGGTCCGCCTCGTTCGGTGGCGGCACCGAGACGACTTCTGTCCGCTCGTTATTACGCCTGAGCACCGTAACTGACTCGCGTTGCGAGTCAAAGAAGTTAATGAAGTACGGAGAATGCGATGACGTGATGAATTGTGCAGCGGGACCGGCCTCCTCGAGGAGGTTGAAGAGAAAGCGAAGCTGCCCAGGAGAGACTCCATTCTCAGGCTCCTCAATGAACAACAGCGGCGCGAAGGATGGGGCAACGGAATCGTCATATGGACGAACTACTTCGGCCAGATATGCCATCGCGAGGCACCGCAATGTGCCGTCCGAAAGTCCCACCCAAGATGCCTGCGATCGCCTCTTAAGCGCGATGTAGGGAATCGGAGTTTGTCCGACACTGGTGTTGAAGTTGATCGCCTCGAGATCCGGCTCGATGCTCCGCACATGCTCGATGATCCTGCGGTAGCGACGCTCGTCTGCATTCTTCAGTTGATAAACGACCAACGCCAAGTTATTCCCGCTGGGGGTCAGTCCTCCGGTGGAAGCTTCCACGTCGCGCCAGCCGAATCGTAATGCATCCGGATTCAAACCAAAGAAACTCCAGGCAGAAAGATATCTTCGGAATAGAATAGCCCTGCGATTCGTGTCGAGTTCATACAGCTTCGAGAGCATGGTGGCGTCGCGCGGCGCGAGAGTCTTCGGCCTATTCTCGACTTTCTTACGGGCAAAGTCCTCCTCGTGCAGCATGTTCGCCTCGCTGCCATTGTTTGACAGCAACACGGCAGGCCCAAACTTCGCCGACTGAACAGCGAGTTGTTCGTTGACAATGCGCAACGCGGGCGGTTGACCTCCGGCGGCGCCGGACGACACTGACGGCTCGACAGCGATTCTCAGGTCGTAAACGAAATGATGAGGCAGACTTTCGTACTCCAAGTCACATTCGCAAGAAAGGTCAAAGGTGTTGGCCTTCATTGACCAATTTGTCATCTCCCACGCTCCGCCAGGCACCGCGAAGGAGGACTTGTTTAGATCATTAGCGGCAGTGGCGCCAAAGAAACGCAACGCGTAATAGAGGTTCGTTTTCCCACTGTTGTTTCGCCCGATGATCAAATGTCGCGCTTGGAACGATAACTCGGTGTTAAGGTAGGTTCGAAAGTTGTGCAACCGAAATCTCTTGAGCATTCGGATTATCCTCTTGAACCGGGCACTGTTTCAGGCGTCGTCAAGGACATCGAGGGCGGCGAATCGCTTACCCTCCAGGAATTCTAGCGACGCCCCGCCGCCGGTGGAAATGTGCGAGATTTGATGGGCGACGCCGCACCGGTCCACGGCGGCGGCGCTGTCGCCTCCGCCGACGACGGTGACCGCGCCACGCTTCGTGGCTTCCGCGAGGGCCTTGGCCATCGCCACCGTGCCTTGATCGAACGGCGGCGTCTCGAACACGCCCATGGGGCCGTTCCAAACCACGGTCCCCGCCGCTCGCACGACGTCTGCGTAGACCTTCACGGTCGCCGGACCGATGTCCAACCCCATCTGATCGGGGGGAACCGCGCGGCCGCAGACGGAGGTCTTCACGCCCTCGCGAATACCTGACGCCACTACGGAATCCGTGGGCAGGCGCAGCTTTTCGCCGCCCTCCTTGCGAAGCGTTCGCGCGGTCTCCCACAATTCCGGCTCTACGAGGCTCTTGCCAACGCCGGTCCCATCGGCAGCGAGGAACGTGTAGGCCATCGCCCCGCCGATGAGGATCGTGTCGCACTTGGTCAGCAACGCGCGGATGACGCCGAGCTTGTCCGAGACTTTTGCTCCGCCCAGGATGCAAACGAACGGCCGCTTCGGATTCGCCACGGCCTCACCCAGGAACTTGAGTTCCTTCTGCACCAGATAACCGACCACGCGGGGTTTGCCGGCCATCATCTGCGGCACCGTCAACATGCTGGCGTTATCGCGATGGCAGGTGCCGAAGGCATCGTTGACATACGCATCGCCGAGTTCCGCAATCTGCCGTGCGAAGGCGTCCTTTTGCTCGCGAAGGGGGGGCTTTTCCCGTGCCTTCTTGTCTTTGATGATCTCGGCCTCGTGAAAGCGAAGGTTCTCCAGGAGGCATAGGTCATCGTCCTTCATCTTCGCCACGTGCGCTGCGACTTGCGGGCCGACGCAGTCAGGCAAGAGAGGCACGGGCTGGCGAAGCAACTCGGTCAATCGCGCTGCCACCGGCGCCAGCGTATATTTGTGCTTCTGCTCCGGTTCTTCATCCGGCCGCCCAAGATGACTCGTCAAAACCAGCCGGCCGCCAGCGTCGCGTAGTTTCACTACGGTCGGAAGGGCAGAGCGGATGCGTCGATCATCCGTGATATGCCCGGAGTCATCGAGAGGGACGTTAAGGTCGAGCCGGACGAGAACTCGTTTCCCGCGGACGTCGATTTGATCAATCGTCTTTTTCACTTGACCTAGCAGTGGAGTTAGTCCAAGCCCGCTCCCTTACGGTCGCGGTACCGAGCGTCGTCACCCATGAAGGGTGACGCTACAACTTGGCGACGCGGGCGATCAAGTCCACCGTGCGACACGCGTAGCCCCACTCGTTGTCGTACCAGGAGACGACCTTGACCATGTTGCCGCTCTTCGCGGGCATGGTCATGGTGCTCTGGCCGTCGATGATGGAGCTGTGCGGGTTGCCGATGATGTCCGTGCTGACCAGGGGATCTTCGCTGTATTCCATGATCCCGCGGAGCTTGCCCTCGGCCGCGTTCTTGAGCGCCGCGTTCACGTCGGACGTAGTGACTGACTTCTTCAACGTGGCGACGAGGTCCACCACCGACCCGTCCGGCACGGGAACGCGCATGGCGAAGCCGTTGAGCTTGCCGTCGAGCTCGGGCATGACCTTGCCGACGGCCTTGGCCGCGCCGGTGCTCGTGGGAATGATGTTGATCGCCGCCGCCCGCGCCCGTCGAGGGTCCTTGTGGACCAAATCCGCGACCTGCTGGTCGTTCGTGTAGGCGTGAACCGTGGTCATCAGCCCCTCGACCACTCCGAAGCTGTCGTGCAGCACTTTGACCACCGGGGCGAGACAGTTCGTCGTGCAGCTTGCGTTGGAAATACAGGTGTGTTGGGGCGTCAGCTTGTCGTCATTGACCCCGAGCACTACGGTCAAGTCCGGCTCGTCGCTCGCCGGGGCGCTGAGGATGACTTTCTTCGCGCCGGCCTGGAGGTGATCCCCATAGCCGCCCTTTTCGCTGCTCCGCTTGGTGAACACGCCGGTGGATTCAAGCACGACGACGACACCGAGCTTACCCCACGGCAGATTGGCGGGCGCCTTCTCCGCCAACACCTCGATGCGCTTGCCGTTGACGATGAGGGCCTTGTCGGCCGCCTCGACGCTTCCGGCGAACCTCCCGTGGACCGAGTCATATTTCAGCAGCTGTTTGAGCACTGCGGGGTCGCTCAGGTCGTTGATCGCGGCAACATCGAACTCCTGCGGGCGCTTTGCCATCGCCCGGAACGCCAGCCGCCCGATTCGCCCAAAACCATTGATTGCCACACGAATGGCCATAGCTATCCGCTCCACTCTCTAACTATTTGTCCTCAAAAAATCGCCTCACCAAAGCTAAGTCCGATTTGCGATACCGTCAAGACTCAAAGAGCGGACCTGCGCCACCGGCGACGGGTTATCGGCACGATTCCGCGCCGTGGAGGCGCGCGAATTATCGGCTTGGAAAGAGCAGATTAAGTGAACCGCACGGCGCTCCGACAGACACACGGCGATGGGTGCGCCCATCGCCATACGGGGGCCGTGCGTGCGCAACGCGACCATTGATCGAGGACAATCCGTAGACGCATTGGTGAGCGCGGCCTGCTCGCGGCGCCTGCCCGCGGAGCTTCATTTCATCGATCGCGACGGCATAGTGATCACCGCCCGCGTGCGGGTTCTCGACCAGACCGCCGACGAGATCATCACCGACCGACCGCAGTACCTCGACGATGAAGGGCCGATCCCGGTCGGGCGCGGCATCACCGTCCACATCATCATGGATGCGACGCGCGTGCAGTTCGACAGCGTGATCATGGACCAAAACCGTACCGTCCGCGTCACTCCCCATCAGACCCTTCCGGGGATCGCCCTGCGCAAGCCGCTGACGGTATCGGAGTCGCAGCGCCGCACGCAATTGCGCATCTCGACCGTGGGATACGAGCCCATCAGCGTGGACATGGCCGCCCCGCACTGCGAATTCCCCGACGCCTGCGACATCACCTTTCAGCGCATCAGCGGTTGGCTGCTCGATCTCTCCGGGGGCGGGTTGTCCATGGTCGTCGATCATCGCGTCTTGCGCGCCGGGCAGCGCGGCGATCGATTCTTCACGACCTTCGCACTGCCGGGGGTCGAAGGGGAGTTCAACCTGCTGGCATCCGTTCGTCACGCCCGCCCCATTCGCGAGGGCGAAAGCCTGCGTGTGGCGATCGGTTTCTGCCCGTGGAACGGCAAGCAATTCACGCGAGATCAGCATCGCCTCTCGCGTTTCATCGCGGATCACGAAAGGCGAATGCTTCGGCGGCGGAGATAGTCCATGGCCACGATCCAAACAGGGACAGCTCCTCAGGGAATGACCGAAGGTCCCGGATTCGAGCGACGCCGCAGTCGTCGCCGGCGATTGCAGAAACCCAGCGAAGTTCGACTTCACGGTTTGGGCGACGAGCTGGGATGGCACTGCGCCGGGGCGCTCCTCAACGTCAGCAACGACGGGATCGCTTGCCGCATCGCAAACAAGGATGCGGGCGCGCTGTGCATTGGTCAGACGATTCAGGCCGTCTTCGGCCTCGGATCATCGCGGACCTTCGAACTGACCGCGCGGATCACCAACACCACGCCCGCCGGGACGGCGGGCCATCGCGTGCTGGGGTTGGAGTTCGTCGAGGACGCGAAGTCCAAGGCCGCGCAGGCCGCTCTCCGCGAAGCCATCGCCGGGACCGACGAGCCCACAGAACCATAAGGATGAGATCAGATCAACCATGAGCGCAACACAGACCATCGCAGCCCCGCGGCAGGACCAAATCCTCGAGGACTCCGTGCGCCAGCAACGTCCGCTGGTACTCACCCACAACAGTCCGGACGGTTGGCGAACGTTCCGGGCCGTCTTCGCGGCCTTCGCGGACGGTGCGCCAACCCTCACGGTGAGCGTCGACCTGCGCGGCGACCAAGTCCCCGCCACGTTGCCGTCGGTCGGGGCAACGTTGGGCGGCACCTTCCGGCTGGGGCACAAGAAATGCATGTTCAGCACCGTGCTGCTCAACACGCAGCGTCGCGCCGAGGAGATCGTGTGGACGGTTCGCAAGCCCGAACAACTCCAACAACTTCAGCGCCGAGCCTACGAACGGGCGCTTCCGCCCAAAGGGGCCATCGTAGCCGTGCGCTTCTGGCGCGAGGTCCCCGGCCACGACGCGGCCACCGACAGCCGCGCCGTCCGCCACGGGCAACTCGAGGACATTTCCGCGGGCGGCATGCGCATCAAGGTCGCCGACCCCAAAGATGTTGAGCTGGACAAGACGTACAAATGCGCCTTCGCGCCCCGGTCGGGGAAACCGGCGCTGGTGCTCGATGCGGTCCTGCGGCATCGTGAAGCCGGCGATTCCGGTCGGGCGTCGCTTGGCTTCCAATTCGTGGGGCTGGAAACCACTGCGGAAGGACTCCGACAACTCGATCGCCTCGTGCGCATCGTAAACCACTTTCATCGCGCGCACGCGCACGACCTGCCCTCGCGCTGAGTCGTGGGGCGAATGCTCCGCAGACATTTCCGGCTTCAGCGGGCACTCCAGCGCTCCACAACGCGGCGCGCGAATTCAAGCGGCGCACACGCGAGCTGCAAGGCCGGAGCGGTTCTCGCGGGCGGCGCGAAGGCGGCTCGAACAAACGCGGCCGCCTGCGCATCCTCAGCCTCCAATCGTTGACGGAACGCCTCCACAGCGGCAGAATCCGCCTGGATTGCGGCACGCAGTTCGTCAGCGTCCGGTCTGCCGGGCCCCGGTCGCCGCCGGGTGATCGAGGCAGGCTCCAAAACCGCGATCTCTGCCTCGGCGCGATCCAGCTCACGCATGGTCTCGCACCAGTCGGCTCGGGCGCGCTGCGCCTCCTGCTCGCGTAATGAGAAGTTGATCGACTCGCGCCTTTCGGCGGCGAGGGCGCGAAAGGCGGCCACAAAGGACAGGGAGGCGCGGCTCATCGTCCACCGCGCCGCGAGCCATCGCGCGTAGGCCTCGGCGGCTCGATGCCTTTGGCGGGCCCGGTCGTTTCGCCCCCGCGCGAGCATCGCGCCGACGGCGCCGCCGGCTGCTCCGCCGATCAAGACGGCGATCAACGCCAACCCGATGATCTCTCCCACCGACATGCGCTTCTCCGCCCCCCACCGTCGTCAGCCAGTATATCACTTCGCACGCCCGCCAAGCACTTCCGGGGGCAGCAGCGGTCGATTACACTGGCTCACGATGAAAACAAAGCCAAGCGGCGTAATCTCCGGGTTTGTTCTCGGACTGGGCATCACCTTCGCTCGCACGGGATTCGCCGACGGCGGCGGAGATCGCATGACCGGCTGTAACTACGCGAGTCGCTCTGAAGTCATCGCCCGGCACGGCATGGCCTGCACCAGTCAGCCCCTCGCCACCCAGGTCGCCATCGATATTCTGAAGAAAGGCGGCAGCGCCGCGGACGCGGCCATCGCGGCGAACGCCACGCTCGGCCTGATGGAGCCGACGGGTTGCGGCATCGGCGGCGATCTCTTCGCCATCGTATGGGATTCCAAGAGCGGGAAGCTCCACGGACTCAACGCCAGCGGGCGAAGTCCGTACTCGCTGACGCTCCAGCATTTCCGCGACCAGAAACTCACGCAGATTCCTCGTTACGGCCCCCTGCCCATTACCATCCCCGGCTGCGTCGACGGTTGGTTCGAGCTGCACAAGAAGTTCGGAAAGTTGCCCATGTCCGAACTCCTCGCCCCGGCGATTCGGTATGCGAACGAAGGCTTCCCGGTCTCCGAACTCATTGCCCATTACTGGGGGCGCGGAGTGCAAGTCCTCGGCAAGTTCCCAAACTTCGCGACGACATTCGCGCCCAACGGCAAGGCACCGGCAAAGGGCGACGTCTTCAAGAACCCCGATCTTGCGCGAACCTACGACATTCTCGCCCGCAGCGGCCGCGACGCGTTCTATCGCGGCGAGCTGACCGCGGTCATGGCCTCGTTCTGCGAACGCAACGGCTGCTTTCTCACTGTGAAAGACTTCAAGGACCACTCGTCGACTTGGGTTGATCCCGTCTCCACCAACTACCGCGGATACGACGTATGGGAAATGCCACCCAACAATCAGGGCATTGCGGTATTGCAGATCCTCAACTTGTTGGAGCCCTATGACCTTACCTCCATGGGCCACAACTCCGCCGAATACCTGCATCGCCTCATTGAGGCCAAGAAAATTGCCTTCGAGGACCGCGCCCGCTTCTATGCCGATCCCGACTTTGCGAAAACGCCGGTCGCCACGCTCATTTCCAAGACGTATGCCGACCAGCGCCGCGAGTGGCTGAATCCGCTAGTCGCCCGGCGCGAGATCAACCCCGGCGATCCGCGATTGAACCACAGCGACACGATCTATCTCACGGTCGCGGACGATCAGCGCAACATGGTTTCGCTCATTCAAAGCAACTACCGCGGCTTTGGCGCGGGGTTAGTCCCGGACGGACTCGGCTTCGTGTTTCAAGACCGCGGCGAGCTGTTCTCCTTGGACGAGAATCACCCCAACTGCTATGCCCCGCACAAGCGGCCGTTTCACACGATCATCCCAGGCTTCGTCACCAAAGACGGCAAGCCCTGGCTGAGCTTCGGGGTCATGGGCGGCGACATGCAACCCCAAGGGCACGTGCAGGTCCTCTGCAACCTCATCGACTTCGGCATGAACCTCCAGGAAGCCGGTGACGCCGCCCGATTCCACCACTCCGGCTCCACCGAACCAACCGACGCAGTCAGCGAGCCGCGGGCTTCAGCCCGCGCGGACGCCCAAGCCGCGTCCCCCCTTACTGGACCAAGGGGCGTTTCTTCGGGCCGCATGACCGACGGCGGATGGGTCGCTTTGGAATCCGGCATTTCCGCGGAGGTCCGGCGCGCCCTGGCACAGAAGGGTCATCATATCCGCTTCGAGTCTGACGGCTTCGGCGGATACCAAGCCATCCTGTACGACGCCAAGCGGGACATCTACATCGGGGCATCCGACTTCCGTAAAGATGGACAGGCGGCGGGGTACTGATGCTGGTCGAGAAAACGTGAACTAATCGGCGATGTGCCGCTCGACCGCGTCGCAGACCAGGTGATAGGCGAGCTGGTGCGCTTCCTGCACGCGGTCGGACTGGTCGTGATCGACGCGCAGGCACAGGTCGCACAGTTCGGCCATCGCACCACCCGTCTTGCTCGTGAAGCCGATCGCGGCGGCGCCTATCTTCCGCGCGGCGCGAAGCGCCGTGAGCACGTTAGGCGAGCGGCCTGAGACGCTTAGCGCCCAGACGACATCACGCGGTGTCACCAGGGCCTCGATTTGCCGGGCGAAGATCTGTTCGAAGCCGATGTCGTTCGAAATGGCCGTCATCGCGGACGTGTCTGTGGTAAGGGCGATGGCGGGAAGCGGTCTACGATTCTTCTTGAACCGCCCGACCAGCTCGGCGGCGATGTGCTGAGCGTCCGCCGCGCTGCCCCCGTTGCCAAGCAGGTACAGTCGCCCGCCAGACTCGAAGCACGCGTTGACTCTCTCGGCGATCCGCTGGAGCACGTCCGTTTGGTTCGCAAGCGCTGCGATGACTCGTTGGTGGTCTTCGATTTGCTTTGGGAGGGGATCGCCCATGGAACCAACCTGGGGCCTATCGGACAGCGTGGGACTCCACGCCGTTTCGGATGCGGTCGATCAGCGCCGTGGTGCTCAATCCCTCGACGAGGGGCAACAGGACGACGCGCCCGCCGTTGGATTCGACGAACTCGCGGCCGACGACACCCTTCTCCGCCCAGTCCTCGCCTTTCACCAGCACATCGGGTCGGACGCGGCGAATGAGCGACTCCGGGTCGGACTCGTCGAAGCCCACGACGTAGTCCACGCATTCCATTGCTCCGAGCACCGCGGCCCGACGTTCGAACGAGTTGACCGGCCGGTCGTCGCCCTTATCGAGCCGGCGAACGGACGAATCGCTATTCAAGCCGACCACCAGCAATGAAGCCTCGCGTCGGCAACGCTGCAGGAAATCCACGTGCCCGGCGTGCAGGATGTCGAAGCAGCCGTTGGTGAACGCGACGGTTTCTCCACGGTCGCGGCGAAGCTGCAATTCGGCGAGCAATTCATCCACGGTGGTCAGTTTTCCGTTACGCAGCCGATGCTCCATGCGCAACTCGGCGAGCACCTCATCCGCGGTGATGGGCACGCAGCCGAACTTCTCGACTTCCAATCCGCCCGCCACGTTGGCGAGCCGCGTAGCGCTGGCCAGGTCGGCGCCGGCCGCGACCGCGGCCGCGAGCATGGCCAGCACCGCGTCGCCCGCGCCCGTGTTGTCGTAGACCGTGCGCGGCACGGTCGGCAGATGCTGCGAACCACGGCCTCGCTCGACCAGCACGGTGCCGTCCCGATCGACTGTGGCCACCACGGCACGGAAGCCGTACTCCTCCAGCACCTGTTGTCCCGCGGCGGCAGCGGCGTCGATCGAGTCGCAGGGCCGCCCGCTGGCCATCGAAAGCTCGTCGCGGTTGGGCGTGAGGACGTCGGCCCCGCGATATCGGTCATAGCTGTTGAGCCTCGCCGGATCGATGAGAACGCGGCGGCGTTGCCGATGAGCTTCCTCGAGGATCGCACGCACCAGACGTTCACCGATCAGACCCTTGTCGTAGTCCTCGATGCAGATGACGTCCGCATCGGCGATGCGCTCGCAGGCGACGCGGGTCATTCGGCTCGTCGCGGCATCACTCAAGGGGAGGGTTTCCTCTTCGTCCACGCGCATGAGTTGTTGCCGATGTCGATGCTGTGCCAGGCCGACCAGCCGCGTCTTGGTAATCGTGGGCCGGTCCGCTTGTTCGAAGACGCCGGAGGCATCGATCCCCAGTTCGTTGAGCAGGCGTCGCAACGTATGGCCGTGGCGATCATCGCCGATGATCCCGCAGCAGGCCACATCGCATCCGAGCGCCCGCAGGCAGGCGGCCACGTTCGCGGCCCCTCCCACTGCTTCCCGGCGCTCCACGACGCGCAGCACGGGCACCGGCGCCTCGGGGCTGATCCGCTCCGCATCGCCGTAGATGTAGCGATCCAGAATCAGATCGCCCACGAGCAGCACGCGCTTCCCGCGGCACGCCCGAACCCAATGTGCCAAATCGTGTTCCATAAGTTCCGAACGCCGCGCCAAAGACGCCGGCAGGAGGCCTATGTTACGTCCTCGAGTCCGCGCCGGTCAAACCGGCGGCCGGTCTGCACCGCGCGTCGCCCGAAGGCCGATTCGAACGCACCAAGCGATCAGCGCGGCGTTGAGCAGCAAGGCAAACACGAAAACCCAGAACCCACCAACGCCGGCGGCGTGTCCGTGTTGTGTGACCGCAAGAGGTTCGAGGGCCGCGACGCGGATCATCTCGCGAAGCACACTGGTGGCGACGGCCGTCACCAACGCGGCCCCGGTGACGACGCACATCCACCCTCCGCTCCGCGTGTCGTCCGCCCGAATTCGGCTCCAACCGGCGCCCTGCCCGAGCATTCCGATCGCCGCGCCCAACATCGCCGTCCATCCCAGCGGACTCTCGATCGCGCCGCGAGTCACGGCGTCGAGCCGGCTTGCATAGACGGCGGCGGTAGCCAGAGAGATGAGCAGGCCGGCGCGTGCCATCCGCTCCAGGCGTTGCCGCGATCGCGGCACAAAGGGCTCTCCATGTCGCCCGCGCGCGTACAACTGCCAGGCGATCAGCATCGCGAAGATCGGCAACGAGCCGCTGAGCCAAATCGAAAAGCGAATCCAGACGCGCGGCTCGCGGAACCACATGAACCGCGACTCGTAGAACGCGGGCCAGTTCTCTTTCTCCAGGCTGAGCTCATGGTTCTCCGTCCAGGCGAGGCCGGTCCACGCGATGCAAAGGAAGGAACCAACCGCAACCAGAGGCATCCAACGGCGTTCGAATGGCTTCGACTTGAGGACGTACAGCAGATAAAAGGCCAGAATGAGGACGGGAACGATCGACATCCAGCGATGCAAAAGCAATAAGTTCGCGGTGTAGAACGGCTTATCGTAGAGGATCTGCAGGAACAACAGCGGCGCGACGCCGGCCGTGATCGCGGCGCCGAGGGCGAAGGGCATCCAGTCCCGCGCTTTCTCCACGATCGGGTCCGGCGCCATCTCCGATCGACGCCAGAACCTGAGCACGGAGGCTGCGGCCAGGAACGCGGTCCCGCCGAGTACGTAATTCATGAAGACCACATGAACGACGAGCGTCCCTCCGTAGAGCGCCAGGTAAGATGTCGTTGCTGAGTGCATGCCTAATTCGCTCGCCGACCGCGTACGGGATTCACACCGGCCTCGTCCAGCCAAGCCTGGATTCGAGCCGTAGTGTCGGTCGCGGCGGAGACCGTCCATCCGCGCGGCCGTCCGGCGCTCTCCCACGCCAGCATCTGCACCAAAGCCTCCAGCTCCTCGGCGTTTCCGGAAAAGGGCGGCATGAAGGGCTTGGTGTGTTGGAGCTTGGCGATGTTCATTCGCCTCTGATCCAACGTCCACGTGCCGGTCAGGTCCACCAGGCCGTTGACACCGTCGATCGTGTGGCACACCGAGCATTGGAACCGGAACACTTTCGCGCCCAGGCGAAGCTGGTCGTTCGGAAACGCGTCAGCGTTGCGCAATGGGTAGGGATCGAGGGTCACCGATCCGACGCTGCGAAGATGAGCGACGCTCGCCGGGTCGATGGAGTTCGAGTACAGCGTCTGCCGGATGGAATAAGGCTTTCGCGAACCTTCGCGGATGAACTCCCCGCCGCCGGTCGCTGCGAAAGCCAGCGCGCATAGCAAACTCGCCGTGGCTACGTTGACATACAACCGTTTCACGATCAGTCCGACCAAGGCATACAGCCCGATCAACAGCGACGCTCCGACGGTGGCGATGGTAAACAGGGTCATGGCCGGGCTGCCGCCGAGCAACCACGAGCGGCTGTCCGCGGGGATGACCCGGAAATACCACAGTCCCAGCACCGGCATCAGCAGCATGAACACCAGCAGCGAGGCAGCGCGATGAATCAACTCGCGACGCTCCTCGAGCCGCAACGCGGTCAAAGTGTTGATGACCAAGCACGCCATCAAGGAGGCGATGGTTATGGAAGCGACGGTGCGATAGAAGAGCGATGGCCAGAAACTGGGATTGAAGAAGCCGTCCCATACCCGATGGGTCGTCGGCCAGTGCCCCGGGGTGAGCTGCCAGGAGAGAATGCCGTTAATCAGCAGAAGGCTCATCCACGCCGCGACGGCGTACAACACGAGCAGCGTGAAACGATCGCGGTTCGAAAGACGATCCGCATAGCGATAGAACGCATAGCCGGACACGATCTCCAGACAGAAGAACGTCCACTCCGCCGCCCAGATCCAATGGAACTCGTAAACCATCGTGCCGATGGTCCGGGCGCTGATCTGAATCGTGGTGAACCACATTCCTACGCCGGTCAGTGCCCCCAGCACGAAGGCGATCAGCACGAGGAAACGGAAGTAGCTGCCTAGGAACGCGCGTGCCGGGGGGCATTGCCCGGTCTGGGACAACCATTGGAAGTAGCACAGCAGGATGCCTGCGCCGACCGCGAACTGAGCGATGAAGACATGAACGGTGCCCAGTCCGCCGATGATCAGCCCTTTCATCACCGGCCCGAAGTCGTTGACGGGATAATATGGCTGATCCATCGACCGTCCCTGTCAAACCGAAGCCCGCCGCCGGGTGCAATCTACCGCCCGGACGTTGGCGAGGCCATTGGCGCATCGCAAGGGTGGCACGGTCAAATGACGAGCCGTATCCGTCGTTTGGCCGTGGATCACCGGTTCACGACCACGCCCAAGTTTCGCTTGGGCGTGTCACCTGTCGTTTGACCCTGCCGAGACCGCCGGGTATCACGCAAAGGGATGATCTACCGTTCGGACGAACGTTGAAAGGTCAGGATTTGATGCGTATCCTGTGGTCGCGAGTGTCACTGGTCGTCGCTTCGATGGCCATCGTTTCGGTCGCGCCGGTTTGGGCGGATGAAGCCGACGCCGAACGGGCCGGACCGTACCACGGCCTCAAATACCGGCTGATCGGTCCGGCGGCGGGCGGACGCGTCTCCCGCGTGGCAGGTGTTCCAGGCGACCCGCGCACCTACTGGGCGGCGACGTCGGCGGGCGGCGTCTGGAAGTCGGTCAATGGCGGACGGGAATGGAAGCCGGTCTTCGACGGACAGCCGGTGTCGTCGATCGGGTCGATCGCCGTGTCACCGTCGGACCCCAATGTCGTGTGGGTCGGGTCGGGCGAAGCCAACATCCGCGGGAACGTCGGCGAGGGCAACGGCATCTACCGGTCCACGGATGCGGGCAAAACGTGGAACCGGGTGTGGAGCGCCGAAGGCCAGATCGGAACGATGGCGGTGCATCCCAACAATCCCGACGTAGCGTATGCCGCGGTGCTCGGCAGTCCCTTTGGTCCCAGCGAAACACGCGGCGTTCTCCGGACCATGGACGGCGGTGGCACCTGGACGATGGTGCTGCACGTCGACGGGGACACGGGAGCGTCGGACGTTTGTCTCGATCCCGCAAACCCGCGGATCGTGTTCGCGGGCACGTGGCAGACCCGGCGGACGCCCTGGAGCATGACCAGCGGCGGGCCAGGCTCGGGCCTGTGGGTGTCTCGCGACGCAGGCGACACCTGGAAGCGATTGGAGAAAAACGGCCTGCCTGAGGGAATCTGGGGGAAGGTCGGGGTGGGCGTGGCGGCCACTGACTCAAGGCGCGTTTACGCCCTGATCGAGGCGGAGGAGGGTGGGCTGTTCCGCTCGGACGACGGCGGAGAGAAGTGGACGCGGGTCAACGGTTCCAGAGGGCTTCGGCAACGCGCGTGGTATTACTCTACGCTGACGATCGATCCGACCAATCCGGACGTGGTGTGGTTTCCGGAAGTGAACCTGCTCAAGTCGCTCGACGGCGGGCACTCGATTCGATCCGTGAAGGGCGGAGGATGGGACTACCACGACGTTTGGATCGACCCGACGAATCCCAAGCGGATGATCATCGGCAGCGACGCGGGCGTATCGCTCTCCTTCGATGGGGGCGAGACATGGGACAGACCGCCCCTGCCCATCGCGCAGTTCTATCACCTCTCCGCAGATAGCCGAGTGCCCTATCGCATTCTGGGAAGCCTCCAGGATCGGGGGACGGCCTCGGGGCCGAGCAATTCGTTGAGCGGCGCAGGCATTCTGCTTTCCGATTGGCACACGGTCGGGGGCGGCGAGGCCGGGCACGTGGTCGCAGACCCTACCGATCCCGAAATCGTCTGGGCGGGAGAGTATCTAGGTTACATCTCCCGCTGGAACGGGCGGCTGCGGCAGGCTGCGCATGTCGGCGTCTATCCGGAGTCGGGCTCGGGCCACGGATCGGGCGACATGCAGTACCGGTTTCAATGGACCGCGCCGATCCTCATCTCCCCGCACGATCACAACGTCGTGTACCACGCGGGGAACGTCCTGTTTCGCACCAACGACGGCGGGCAAACGTGGAAGCCCATCAGCCCCGATCTCACTCGTAATGACAAGACGAAGCAGAAGTGGTCGGGCGGCCCGATTACCGGCGACAACACTGGAGTGGAGTTCTATTGCACGATCTTCGCCGTCGCGGAATCGCCGCTTCAAAAGGGAACCATCTGGGCCGGCACGGATGATGGTCTTGTGCACGTGACCCTTGACGGCGGGGTGAATTGGAAGCGCGTCACCCCGGGCGATCTCCCCGAATGGGCCACGGTATCGACCATCGAGGCCTCACGATGGGACGCGGGGACGGCGTATATCGTCGCCGATGCCCACCGATTGGACGACGAGACCCCCTACCTGTGGAAGACGGCGGATCATGGGAAGTCGTGGACACCCCTCGGCCGACAGCTCGATCCGGAGGTCTACCTGCACGTGGTTCGCGAGGACAAGAAGCGCCGTGGCATGCTGTACCTGGGTACGGAGCGAGGCGTGCTCGTCTCCCGCGACGACGGAATCAAGTGGGAATCGCTTCGATTGAACATGCCCACGGTATCGGTCGTCGATCTGGCGGTGACCGAGAATGACCTTGTGGTGGGGACGCTGGGCCGCTCAGCGTGGATTCTGGATGACCTGACGCCGGTTCGGGAAATGACCGATGCGGTGAAGGCGGCCGGGGCCCATTTGTTCCCGCCCACGCCCGCCATTCGCTGGCACTACGAAGCGAAATGGGGGGTCTACGGGTCGCCTGACGGCAAGGCGGACAATCCGCCGCGCGGTCTCTCGATGACCTATTATCTCGCCAAGAAGCCGGAGAAACCCATTCAGTTGGAGGTCCTCGATCGAGAGGGACGAGTGGTTCGCACACTGAAAAGCGAGGTCGAGCCGCCGTACACCGCGCCCGATCATCCGGATTGGGATCCGACGGAGGAGCTTAAGCCTGCCCTGACCACCGAGGCCGGCTTCAATCGGGCGGCCTGGGATTTGACCCTCCAGCCCGTGCGATGGACCTTGAGCTCGCGAATCGAAGGCGCACCGGGGGGTCCGTGGGCGCTGCCGGATGCGTACATCATCCGGCTCACGGTTGGCGATCAGGTGCTGACGCAACCCGCGCGGATCGAGCCTGATCCGCGGTCGAGGGTTTCGCCGACGGAACTTGGGGCTCAGTTTGCATACGAGGTTGAGTTGCGGGGCCGGTTGGCCCGCATCGCGGATCTGATTTCGGCTATTCAGTCGGTGCGCGGGCAAGTGAACGGGTATCGTACGCGCTTCGAAGGGAGCGCGGATGTGGAGGCGCAGTGCGACCGGGTTCTGGAGAAGCTGGCGGCGATCGAAAACGTGCTGCACCACCCCAAGAGTGAAGTTGGATACGACATCCTGGCCGGGCGCGAGGGCGGGGCGAAGATTGCGCCGCAGTTGAATTGGCTTGCCGGCGGTGCGGCTACGCATGGAGGGCCACCGACGCAGGGAATGACCGACGTAGCCGGGCGGATCGCGAAAACGTTCGCCGAACAGCAGGCGGCGTTCAAGCAGATCGTGGTCGAAGATATCTCCGCGCTGAATGAAGCGGCTCGTCGTCGCGAGCTGCCTATGATTCATGTGCTGGAACCAAAGGGCGATTAGCTCAGTTGGCTAGAGCGCCTCCCTTACAAGGAGGAGGTCACACGTTCGAGTCGTGTATCGCCCAGTGATAGCGTCGGGGTTCATCCCGGCGGTGCAAACAGATGAAAGGTAACTTGTGGGAAAGCTTCCCTTTGCGTTCGGATTGTTTTTCAGAACGCTGATCGTTGTCGTCATTCTCGTGGTCATAGCGTGGTTCGTGGTGGTCCGCTTCGGCGGATACGAAATGACCGCGGCGGACTACGGCGGCACGATCATCAGCACAATCCTCTTCGCCTATCTCGTACACCTTTGGCTCATGCCGGGGGGCGGGCCGCAGTGATCCCGGCGTAGCCGCCTAGCTCCACATCCGGCCGCTCAGCAGGCGCCATTCACTTTCGCGAACGTCCATCACCGACCACTGCACGAGGGTGACCGCTAGTTGCAGCACCAGCAGCTTCAAGCAGAACGCGCGCGCGTGCGGGTCATCATCCCGAAACGGTGATCGGCGCAGGGCCATGCCCCATTGCAGAAGCGGAATGAAAGGAATCCACAGCCGGACGGTCTCGCTGTTGTTGGCGAAGAAATAGGAATAGAGCATCGCGAGCCCTGTGGCGACCAGGACTGCTCCTCCAAGGGCGGCCGGAGCATCATGAAGGTCTCGCCGCACTCCGGTCGCCTCCACCCAAAAGCACGGGCCGGCAAAGAGCAGGAAGAGCGGCAGGCCCACAAGCGTCCAATGGAACGGTTCGGTAATGATCGGTAACTGGATTTCGTTGTAGCGCACCGCGATCCGGTAGGTCGTCGACAGCACGTTCCAGCCGACTGTGCCGTAGAACGCCAGCGACAGGCCCGCTGCGCCCATGAGAAAGAACAACAAGCAGTGCCGCCATGCGGAGCGAGGCCCTTCGCCGCGCCGTAGAGCATCCCACAAAGTTGCGGCCATGATGATGACCACGATCCAAACATGCACGAGACCCACAAGAAGGGAAATAACGAAAGCCATTCCGGCCATCACCGCGGGGCGGGCCTGCTTGTGGAGCAAGGCTTTGGACCAGAAGTACAAAACCGCGAGTGTGGTGAGAAGCTGGACGCAGTCCTTTCCCGGCGTGTAGTTAACGGTAGCCGGGTTGAAGACACTACAGAAGGCAATCGTTGCCGCCGCGGCCGGAGGCAGCCAAAGCCTGCAAAGACCGTATCCAAAGGCAAGGCTCGCGCCCCAGAGCGCCGTCATGAGAAGCGCGAGGAGCATCGCCGCAGCGAACTCGGTCTGTTGATCGAAGTCATCCAGTTCGCCCAGCCCGAACGAAGAAACGAGAACAGAACGCAGAGCCTCCGCGCCCCGCACCAGGCGATTCATGAGAACGCTGAGCACGGTCATGCCCGGCGGATTGCTGAGAACACGACGGCCGCGCATCTCCTCCGGCGTCTTGCCTAGGCGCTCGTAGAACGTGCTCGAGACGTAGTCGCGTATCGACGTGACCGAGCGTGCCTCCACCACGAACGCTCCCTCGTGCGACGGAGACAGCAAATTGAAGCTGTGCTGCGCCACGTAGGCAGGTGGAGCGAAGAAGGTCCAAAAGACTAGGGCCACATACAAGGTAATCGATGCGCCCGCCCACACGCGAGCCAGCGGCGCGCCCTTGGCGCAGCGGAGCCAGTGATACAAAGCGGCCACTCCCACCAATCCGATGAGCAGACCCACGCCCGCGCGGCCTAACCGGCTGGGCAGCATCGACGAGTAGCGCAGCACGAAGTGCGGTTGACCTAACGGTATGCGGAAAGCGTAGAGTGCAATCAGAAGAAACAGCGGAGCGAGCCCGATGACCGTCGCCCGGCAACCTCGCAGCACGGAAGTCTCGGCTGGCGCGCGGGCATCCGGTTTTTGCATGGCCAAGCTCGAGAGAATCCGTTGTGACCACGCGAGGGTCGGAGCTACCCACCCCTCGCACGAAACCCAGTCGAGTGTACGGCGACGGAAAGCGCGACGATAGTAGACCGGGCGTGAGCCGCAGACTACGATTCACGTGCGGGCCGAATGCGAAGGGTCGCACCCACGCCCGGTCCGCCGGGGACCGACCTCCTGCCGATGGGAACTCAATGAACCGATTCGCGAGTGGCGTGTTCGCTCTGGCGGTCCTCACCGGCCTACAGACGGCGCGTCCCGCCGATGAGGGATCGTCACGTGCGGGCGTTCGGCTCGCCCGTTCGCGCGACGGGACCCAGTTTAAGCCGGCGCCCGACGTGCACTTCGCGGGAATGGACTCGCCCGAGCTGCTACAGCGGCCGAACGGCGAACTGGTGGCGTTGTTCAGCGGCCCGGCCCGCAAGGGATGCGGACCGGAGCTTCATTACGCAGTCTCCAAGAACCGCGGCAGCACGTGGTCCACGCTGGAGCTTGCGGATTTCGGCAAATCGCGCTGCAAAGAAGCGCGCCATGTCGATGGCCTTGTCCTCGAGGATGGCACGTTCCGCTTGTACTACGCGCGGACCGTTCCCCAACGGGAGGGACACAAGGGCCCCGCGGCGGTGGTCATTCGCTCAGCAGTATCCGACGACGGCATTCGCTATCGGCCTGAGTCCGGCATTGCCCTGCGCTGCCGAGGTCTGACCGACCCTAGGGCCTGCGTCTTCGAGCGCGATGGTAGGTTCGAGATGTACTTGAGCGATCCGTCGGGGTGCCGGCCAGACGACCGTGACGAACCCGGGCGCGTTCCGCGCGGCGTCTCGCGCGACGGTAAGCGTTTTGCTCCGCGAGCCTCTCTGGAGCTCAAGGAGCGCATTCATATCACCAGCGTTGTTCAGTTCAAGAAAGGACTGCGGGCCTACGGCTGGAGCGAGGACGGGATCGTGTCGCTGACCGCTGACGAGGACGGCGAATGGACGGCGGACAAGGGCGTGCGGGTCGAAGACGGCTGGGACCCGGCCGTCGTCCGCCTGAAGGACGGGTCGTTCCTGATGCTGTACGACACCGGGCCCAAGCCTCAAGCTGCGCCGCGCGGCAACAGCGAGCCCATGACCAACGTCGATGTTGCGATGGATGCCGCGGAAATCATGGAGCAGTTGGCGATCGGGCCAGCTTCTTCCGACGGCGACGATCTGTTTCCCGAGGACGTGCTGGAAGCGGCCGAGTTCCAGGAAGAAACCAATGACGGGTTCGGCTTCGCGCCCGGACCGGTGTTCGAGGAGCCCGTCGATTACATGCAGTGGTATCAACAGGAACTCGTCGGACCGGTCGAGGACAACGCCTTCGACGCCTATGCCCAGTTCATGATCGGAGCGGACGGCGAGCGGCACGCGGACTGGCCGGAGCTGAAGGACATGCTCAATGACGAGGACTACGACGGTCAGCCGGGCCCGTGGAAGCCTGAGGAACACCCCGAGTGGGAGCGGACCCATGAGAACGTGAAGCTAATGCTCGGCCAGTTTCGCGATGCAAGCCGTCATGCGGGTTACGCGCTGAACTACGCGCCGCAGAAGGACCCGGAGGGTCCGACCGTCGAAGAGCGGTTGCTGGTCAACATGGTGTTACCCACGTTGAGCCCCCATCGGGAGGCCGCCCGTGCCGCTTTCGCCGACGCGTGGCGCGCCCCCGATGGCAAAGTCGATGGCGACAAGATGATCGATGCGTTCGAAACGGTGCTGCGAAGCGCGGAGCACCTCGGCCGCGGCAGCACCATGATCGAAAGCCTCGTGGGGCTGTCGCTGCGACAGCTCGCCGACACCCAGGCCCGGTGGGCGCTGGAGCACGATGTCTTCGACGAGAAGCAACTCCAGCGGGCGTTCGACACGTTGCGTCGTTTCAACCCTCAACTCGAGGACCCCATACGCTATATTCGCGGTGAGCATGCCGCGGCGTTGGATTCGACCCAGTATCTCTTCGGCCCGCCCGGCCCAGACGGCAAGCTGCACGCTGATCCCAACCGAGCTGAGTACCTGAGCAACATGATTAGCGACGAAAAGATAACCAAGGTGGATTTCGTCGAGCTCGGCGACGACGATGCGCGGGCGGCGATCGATGGGTTCAACAGCTACTATCGTGAACTGACCGACCAGATGCGCATCGGCTACCCGGATATCCGTAGCGGCGACCTCGACGCGTTGTACGAACGATACGCCGACACGTCCCCGCTGACCAAGATGTTCCTCCCGTCGATGAGCCGCTACCACCATTTGCGGGCTCGCGCGGAGGCCTCCCGGCGAGCCACGCAACTGAGCTACGCGACGCATTTGCACCGCGCTCGCACCGGCAAGTGGCCAAAGTCCTTGGATGAGCTGCCGGAAGACTTGTCCCGCGGCGTCCGCACGGACCCTTTCACCGGCCGCGACTTCGGCTATCGTGTCACCCCGGACGGCCCGGTGATCTACTCCCACTCCGAAAACGGGCTCGACGACGGCGGCGTCCACTCCCCGCGCTGGGCCCCAACGGAGGAAAGCGACTCCGACGACTTCGTCTTCTTCCCTCCGCAACCATGAAGGCAAGGCCCTACGGGGCACCCAACGGGCGAGATGCGTCGTGCCACACGCATACCTTCTGCGGGGGGTGGTAGCCCGCGTTATGCTACACTTGTACGACGTTTTCGTACACCAGATATTGCGGTCACCTTACCGGAACGTCGCAGGGCTGCCCGATTTCGCTTTCCGCCCCAGAAAGGCGGACCTCCGTCAGGGCCGAGGGCTCGCAGATTCTCCACGAGCAGGATACGACGTAAACTGCCTCGTCATGACCCGAAAATCGGTGCTGGTATGATTTCAGCGAGTCAGGCCGATTAGGTCTTCCAGCGTCCATCGACGATCCGTAAGCCCGGCAGCCTGGGCCGGGGTCTTTCCTGCAAGGCTGGCGTGCGGACGCACCCAATTGTAGTAGGTCCAAAACAGGGCAATCGAATACTCGTGGTTGGCGAGCTTCTTGGAATGCCCCAGCGTGAGTCTGCTAAACCGTCGGTTCTGGGAGCGGATCGTCAGATTGCTTCGTTCGATGATCGACGTGGAAATATCCCTCGCCCTTGGTCCGCCGAGAACCGCAGACTTCTTGCAGCCCACGCACTTCGGAGGGGTGTAGCGGGCATCGGTCGGCGGCTCCTGGGTGAACACCTTGACGACTTGGCCGTAATTGACCGAATCGCCGAACGCCTCATAAACGGCATCCGGGTAGAAGCCAAGCCCATCGGTCGAAAGTGTCGTGACGTTGGTGAGCCTGCTCGCCAAGTCCAGCGTAAATGCCCGCGCATCATCAGGCGACCGCTTGCCGACGTGGAAGCTCACAAGCAACTTGGTATCGGGGTCTATCGCGGTCCAGAGCCAAGCGTCGCCGATGCCGCGGGTTCCACGGTGCTCCGGGCGCAGGCTCTTTTCCTTCGCCCAAACGAAGCTCCAAACCTCATCGCATTCAATTCGGGCGGGCTTTAGACCACGGACGCGCTCCTCGTGGAACCGGAAGCAAGCCGTGCCAAGATCGGCCAGAAGCCGCAAGATCGCTTGCTTTCCGACGCCCGTAAGTCTGGACGTAGCGTTCACGCCGACGCCTTCCATTAGGGCCGTTACTACCTGCTTCCGTCGCTCTATACTCAATCGGTTCATGCTATTATTGTAATACAAAAATTGGCGATGGTCAAGCGTATTGTTGTATGACAATTATCCTTGACTATCTAGACGCCGTAGCCGATACTTGTCGTATGGCTGGACGACCACCAAAACCGGCTGACGAACGACGGACCAAGCTGTTACAGATACGCTTGACTACGGAGGAGCTTGCGCTGCTGGAAAGGGCGTCTAAGGACGCCAAGTCATCGGCATGGGCGCGGGAAGTGCTTCTAAGGGCGGCACGGCGTCGAAAATAAAAAAATTGGAAAGCAGTTGCATAGTAGTTCCCGCTAGAGTAAATATGGCCCAGTGACGCGGCACCTGCACCTGTAAGCTTATGAGCTTACGGACGGTAGTTCGAGCTACCGAAACTGGTTCGCCATCCTTACGGCAGGCGATCTCCACCCGTGCAAGCGCCAACGTCACCGGGCCGTGTGTTCTTTAGGCGCTTTGTCTCCTCTCTGACGACGCTTCGTATCGACCGTGTTCAACGCGACGGATTCCCTCGTGCCTTTTTTCCGCTCGCCAGAGTTCCGACGCCACCAGCGTCTTGAGCTTCGTTTTTCCTCTTGCGTGTACGCCTTGCTCCTCCAGACGCCCGACGATCTCGCTGGTCGTCAGCGGACGATTGCTGTCGATCAAAACTCTGCGCACCGCTGATCGAAAGGTTGGTTCGCCGCCGTTTCCGTTGGGGCGGGTATCTTCAGATTTCGCTATAGAAATAGGGGGTTTCGGCGCATCCTGGAGGATGATTTCGATTGCGTTTATCCGCTCGTTGATCCACGCCAATCGTAGACGCTCGTCAGTAAGCTTGTCCAATTCCTGTCGAAGCTCGATCTTCGCCGACTGCGATAGCATGGTTCCAGTTCCTTCCTTAGCGGCAAACGGATGAAGTCCATCGGCCAGCACGATGGAATTTATGGCTCGCGTGCCGGGCTGTCAATGGGAAAAATGGGTGTGAAGACCAAAAAATCTATGACCCCTGTGAATTGTTTTTGGCGTCGGCGGCTACCTTGCGGCGGCGTGGCCTAGATTCTAGCAGCTTCCCGCCGATGAGGCGTTCGATTGCGGCCACAGCGGCCTGGGTTGGATCGGATGAGGGTAGGGCTTGTTTGCGGGCGTGCTTCTTCTTCGCGGAGCGCTTCATCGTTTTCTTCTTCGCCATGCGTTCATTCTAGCACGGCGTCCATCGGGCGGTAGAATTCAAATCATACCAGCACCCGAAAATCGAGTAGCTTTCTGACTGCTGGAGTGATTTCCGTTACGCTGATAGCTGGCTGTGCATCCGTGGAGCATCGTGCGCGAATGACATCGGAGGGGGTAGGTATGGACTTCATCGGTCGTACGTTCATTTACGATTACGGCGATGTGCAAATCCGGACGACCTTCTTGACCGAAAGCCGGCTGCGGTGGGAGTGTCTCGCCGGGCCCACCGCCGGCCAAACCGGCGAGGAAAACTTCCAGGTAACAACGGTGCGCCCGCGAATCGTCTTCGTCGCCTGGCAGGAGACGGACAAGACAGTCGTAGCCCAGGTGATCGACTGGGCCAACATGAGGGTCCACTCGTCGATCACCACTCCAGAGCGGGAATTCTACTACCTGCACGGGACGCTGCGGGCGGCTGAGTGATGAGCAAGCCGAAGTCGAAGGGGGAACCTTTGGAGGAAACCGCGCTCGGGTTCCGCGTTAAATCGGGCTGGGCGACGGCCGTGCTGCTCGCCGGGCGGGTGGACGCGCCGCGGGTCCTCGATCGTTGTGTGGTCGAGCTGTCCGATCCTGAGTTTCCGGAGACGCGGCAACCATACCATGCGAGTACTGGGCGGGAAGAGACGAACGCCGCAAAGGTGAAGCGGCGAGTGAAGACCGTCGAGCGCGTCGCAAATCGTTCTGTGAGCAAACTGATCGAGCGCTATCGGGACCGGGCCGGCCGACTACGCGGGGCCGCACTCGTGGTCGGTAGCGTGATCAAGCCCGATTCGATCGCGAATCCGCACATTCGTGCCCATGCACACGAGGGGGAACTCTTTCGAACCGTGCTGCAGAATTCTCTCGACGCATGCGGTCTGCGCTGCCGGGTCGTGGTCGAGCGAAAGGCCTATTTGAACGCGGCGTCCGCGCTTGAGCGCTCGGAGACAGAATTGAAACGTGCCCTCGTGGCGATGGGTCGCTCGATCGGCCGACCGTGGGGCGCCAACGAGAAACTGGCGGCGCTGGGGGCGTGGATGGCGCTAGCCTAAGTGGTCGCGTGTAGTTCATGAACCGTTCAGGATTTCGAATACAAATGGGATCGACCCCTCCTACAGGGTGGTACAATGTAGAGGCACGGGCAAAGTAGCCGATGCGGTAGTCAAGCCCTCGATACGGAAACAAACCTTATGCAAGGCATCGAGAGTCTGCGGCAATCGCTTCAGCCACTCCGTGAGCAGCTCGTGAAACACGGGGTTTACCAGGCGGTCAAGACGGCGAAGGACTTGCGCGTTTTTATGGAACACCACGTCTTTGCCGTGTGGGACTTCATGTCTCTACTGAAAGCGCTTCAAGGTCATCTGACCTGTGTGACGGTGCCTTGGCTCCCGCAAGGCGGGCGGAACGCCCGGCGCCTGATCAATGAGATGGTCCTCGAAGAGGAGAGCGACGAAAACGGCGAAGGTGGCTACATCAGCCACTTCGAGCTTTATCGTGAAGCAATGGCTCAGTGTGGTGCGGACACTTCGCGTGTCGACGACTTTCTCATTCGACTTCGGCGCGGGCAAACGGTTCCTGAAGCGCTGGAAGCCGCGGGCGTGCCCAAGGCTGCCCAGGCCTTCGTGTCAACGACGTGGCAAATCGTCGAATCGGGCCCACCCCACGTGATTGCTGCAGCCTTCGCGTTAGGGCGAGAGGACCTGATCCCAGAAATGTTTAGGACGCTGACGGCGGAGCTGGACGATCGCTTTCCGGGTCAATGGGCTTTTCTGCGCCGCTACCTCGAGCGCCATATCCACTTGGATGAGGAGCATCACCGCCCCTTGGCGTTTGAGATGCTGGACGGTCTGTGCGGGAGCGATCAAGAGAAGTGGCGAGAAGCACAAGAGACGGCGAGCAAGGCTTTGAGCGCCCGTATCGCGCTCTGGAACGGTGTGGTGGAACAGATAAAAGAGCGTAGCAACAGATAAACTCTTCCAACTATTCCTGGTCGGCTTTAGTGGCACCTGCCGACCCGACAACTTTCCGCTGACACCGCCTCGTTGCCTCTGGTTCGCCTTGCACCCGAAAGTCCGAAATCCGCCCAGCCGCCGGGTTTTGCCGGAGGTCTATTGGAAAGCGCACTCAGTTTGCATTCCTGAAACAAATGCGAACGCGCAACGGCGTGGGGCGAGTTCCCAAGGGAGCCGGGTACGGTACATTCGGCGTGGTGCGCCTCCACAGGGCCCCTACCGTCTCTTTACCGGGTAACATAAAGGACGTTATGTACACCCGTCGTTGGCAGCACGTAGTAGAAGTTCTTCGTAGGCGGGGCGTGGATCCTGGTAAGCCCCTGCCGCGGGTAGTTTCCACTTGGCGAAGAGCTTTTCGTTGTCCTCGCGGCCGAGGGGCAGGTCGGCGAGCTTGCGGTCGTCGTGGTGCTCGTCGTGGTGGATGAGCGCCTGGCGGCAGCCGACGACCTTGAGGCCCTCCTGTAACTGGACCTTCAGGGACAGATCGGGGTCGAAGCCGAAAAAATAGAAGCGCTCGTCGGCAAAGCCGATCTTCTCGAGGAGCGTCCGTCGAAGGAGCCCAAAGTTCGCGTAGGGATAGCCGCGCACATGGCAGATTTCATAGCTGACGCCTTCGTGCTGGACACGATCGAGCACATTCCGCTCGTTGTGCCAGTTATGGTAGAAGGCGACCATCCCGATATCCGGGAGATCGGTCCGCTCAATCATCGCCACGGCCGCCTCGACCGCGCCGGGCAGCGGATAGGCGTCGTCATTCAGCCACATGACGTAGTGACCGCTCGCGGCGCGGAACCCCTTGTTGAAGGCGGCGACTGCGCCTTCGCGCCGCTCCTCCAGGATGACGCGCAGACAAGACTTGATCCCCCTTTGTCCCCCCTTATCAAAGGGAGAGGCGACATTGGCGAGCCATCCGCGCGTGCCGTCTGTCGAGCCCCCATCCACGACGATCACTTCGTGCGGGGTAGGCCCGTTCTGTCCGATTCTGTCGATGCACCGTTGCAGCCGATCCAGGCGGTTGTATGTTGGCACGACGATGGAGACAATTCGTTCGGCTGGCATCGGTGTTTCGAATATCGACCGAAGGAGCAGCATGACTGTGGTTTTGAATCTTCCCACCGTGAGTCTGGTGATGGCCGTCGCCGTCGCCGCACAGGAACCACCGCCCGCGGAACCAAGCTCATCCAACGCCTCGGCGGCGACCGCCGCCGAGTCGCCGAAGAAAGACGACGCCGGCGCGGAAGGGCTCTGGCCGACGCCTAAGCTGATGCGGCTCATGCTCCAGCGCTGGGTCGAGGAAGCGTGCGACAAGTACGACCTTGATACGGAGCAGCGCGAAAACGTGCGCAAAGAGGCGGTCGACCGATGGAGCGAGTTTCTCACCGAGAATCGCGCCGACCTGCAACCCTTGGTCAACGACTTCATCGAGATGCGCTTGGAACTGGAGCCGCCCTCGGCGCAGCGAGTCAAGGACTGGGCGGACCGGGCCGGTCCGGTGTTCGAGCGGACGCGAGATCAAGTCCATCGAAGCCATGACGAGTTTCGCAAGGTGCTGCGCCCAATGCAGCGGGCCAAGTTCGAGGTCGACGCGCTCAAGATGGGCGCGGGAATGGCCATCGCCGAGCAGAAGCTCAAACAATGGAAGGAAGGCGAAGTCGACCAGGACGTGTTCTGGGAGCCTCGCGGGCCGCAGCGGCGCGAGCGTCGCGAGGAGCGAAGGCGTCGCCGCGAGGAGGCCGAAGCGGCCGCCACAGACAACCAACCTGCAACTCCCGTCGATCAGATCGCCGCGGAGCTGGGCCGCTGGGAGAAGTACGTAGCAGACTTCATCGGCATGTTCAAGCTGGATGAAGGCCAGCGTTCGGCGGCGATCTCGTGCCTGTCCGAATTGAAAGAACGGGCGTTGGCCCATCGCGACCGCCGCCGCGAGGACATCGCCGAGTTGGAGCGGCGCATCGAGTCGTTTACCGGCTCCGATACGGCGCTCGACGAGTTGAAGAAACAGCTCGCCGAACTCTACGGGCCTGTCGACGAGATGTTCAAGGAATTACAGTCTCGCCTCGATCGAATTCCGACCAGCCAACAACGCGCCGAGAAGGACGCAACAACCGCTGAACCAGCAGAGCCCCCGCGCAAAGAAGGAAACGAGGAGTCGCCCCCGGTCCCTCCGTGACCGCCGACATCGCTGATTCCAGCGGACAAGGGTTGGCGTCACTCCCTAACGAGCGCCGCCGGAGCAACGATGGGCAACAATTCCGGGAGGCGTCGGATCACGAAGTCCGCCTGGGCGGCGTACTCCGGCTCCTCCGCCTCGCCGACCATGAGCACCGTCCGCGTGCCCGCGGCCCGGCCGGAGAGGATATCGAAAAGAAAGTCTCCGACGACCCAACTGCTCGAAGCGGCCGCTCCGACTTGCTCGCAAATCGACTGGACCGGCTCGGCCGACGGCTTGATCGCCCCATCATCGCGTGTGCGGATCGCGTCGAACACAAACCCGAACCGGCGAACCACGAAATCGACCACGGCGCGGGAGTTGCGGGTGAGAATCGCGACCGGCAGACCCTGCGCCCGGCAGGCGGCGACCGTTTCGACCGCTTGGTCATAGAGTTCGGCATTGAGTGCCGCGTCCCATTCGTGGCGGAGGAGGATGGCGTCGGCGCGGGCGCGCTGGGCGGGTGGCATCGGCTGGATGGCTTCCAGGATCGTGCCCGCGGAAATGCCGATCTCACGACGGATGGCGTCGAAGTCCAGGTAGGGCCTGGTCAACGTGCCATCGAGATCGAAGATCACCGCGGAGCAGGACATTTGACCGATGCTACCACGAAAAAAGGCGGACGCCCGCAGCGGCGGGAGCAGCTTTCGCACTTCGTCGAAGCCGTGTCATAATGCCGAGTCGCAAGAAAGGCGACCACTATGCCAAAGGCGAGCAGGAAGTCTCTGGTTCGCGCGGAGCGCCGGGCGCCGCGATCGTCGCGAAAGCTGACCTCTCAGGCACGGAGGCCAGGTGTCGAGCCGCTGCCGGTGCCGGTGCTGCGCTGGCGATGCGACCCCAATGGTCTCCCGTTCGACACGACGACGAGCGTGGAACCGATCACCGGCGTGATCGGGCAGGATTCGGCGGTGGACGCGCTGCGTTTCGGCCTGGAAACGACCGCCCCGGGGCAAAACATCTTCGTGCGCGGCATCGCCGGGACGGGGCGCATGACGTTGCTCCGGGGGATGTTGGAGCAGATCCGCCTCGCATGCGCGGCCGCGCGCGATCGCTGTTTCGTTCACAACTTCACGCAGCCCGACCGGCCTAAGCTCCTGACGCTGCCGCGCGGTCGCGGCAAGGCCTTCGGGCAGAGGATGGACGAATTCGCCGATTTCCTCCGCGATGACCTCAAGAAGGCCCTCAACGAGCCCCCGTTGGCCGGGCCACGGGCGGTCTTGGAACGCGACACAGGGCAGCGCATCGAGGCAACAGTCGAGCCGTTTGAACGGGCCTTGCACGACGCCGGGCTCGCACTGGTAAGTTTCCAAGCCGGTCCCGCGGTGGAGTCCGCGCTCGTGCCGCGCATCGACGGCCGTGCCATCCCTCCGGAAGAATACGAGCAGATGCGGGCGTCCGGTCAGGTTACGGATGAACAACACGCCAGGTTCCGCGGAACCCAGGGCGATTTTCAGCCCCGGCTCGAAGAAATCACCGCCGAAATCACTGAGGTTCGCCGCAGGCACAGGGAGGCGCTGCTGCAACTTTGGAAGGACCAGGTCCAGGCCGTCCTGTCCCCGTTGACCGCCGAAATCGCCCGCGACTTCGGCGATCCGCAAGTGAGGGTTTGGCTGGATGAGGTCGTCGAGGATGTCGCCAACCGCCGTCGCCGGGCCGTTGAGAAGGGCACCGACTTCACCCGCGTCTATCGCGTCAACGTGATTCTTCCGCACGATGACGAGACGCTCTGTCCCATCGTCGTCGAGAACACGCCCACGGTGAGCAATCTCCTCGGGACCATCGACCACACGTTTGCTCGCGGAGAAATGCTGCACTCGGATCACCTCTTGATTCGCGCCGGGTCGCTGCTGCGTGCCGACGGCGGATACCTGATCCTCGAGGCCCGCGACGTGCTGCGCGAGCCGGGCGCCTGGCACGTCCTGGTGCGGACGCTCCGCACGGGCCGGCTGGAGATCGCCCCGCCGGAGACAATTTTTCCCTTGGCCCTGCCGGCGCTCAAACCGGAGCCCATCGACGTCAACGTGAAGGTCATCCTCCTCGGCGAGTCGGAAACGTATTACCTGCTCGACGACTACGACCCGGACTTTCCCGATCTGTTCAAGGTTCTGGCGGATTTCGCCCGCTCCGTGCCTCACGACGACCTCGGCGTGCGGCAATATGCGGGCGTGCTGGCGCGGATCGCCAACGACGAGGGGCTGCCGCCCTTCGATCGCACGGCGGTGGCGGCGCTGGTGGAGCACGGGGCGCGGATCGCCGCGGACAAGGGCAAGCTGACCACGCGCATCGGCCGACTCGCCGACATCGCCCGCGAGGCCGCCTTCATCTGCGGCAAACGCGACGCGAATACCGTCGCCGGCGACGACGTGCGCGAGGCGGTGAGGCGGAGCAAGCACCGCGCTGATCTTCCCTCCCGGCGTTTCCGCGAGATGCTGGTGGAGGGCACCATCCGCGTGCAAATCACGGGCACGGAGATCGGGCAAATCAACGGGCTGGCCGTCCTGCACGCCGGTCCGCTCACGTACGGCTTCCCCGCCCGCATCACGGCGACGATCGGGCCGGGCACGTCGGGCGTGATCAACATCGAGCGCGAGGCTGCCCTCAGCGGGGCCATCCACACCAAGGGCTTTTACATCCTCGGCGGGCTGCTGCGGCACCTGATCCGCACCGATCATCCGCTGTCGTTCGATGCCTCGGTGGCCTTCGAGCAGAGTTACGGCGGGATCGACGGGGACTCCGCGTCGGCCGCGGAGATTTGTTGCCTGCTGAGCGCTCTCACGGAAATACCCCTGCGGCAAGACCTGGCCATGACCGGAGCCATCGACCAAATGGGCAATATTCTCGCCGTGGGCGCCGTCAACGAGAAGATCGAGGGCTTCTTCGACACCTGCCGCGACCTCGGCCTCACCGGCACGCAGGGCGTGATCATCCCGCAGTCGAACGCCGGCGATCTCATGCTTCGCCACGACGTTGTCGACGCGTGCGCTGCGGGACAGTTCAACGTGTACGCGGTAAGCACCGTCCATGAGGCCCTCGAGTGCCTCACCAGCGTCCCCGCCGGTCAGCGCGACGCCGACGGCTGGTATCCTCAGGACACGCTGCTGGGTCTGGCCGTGCTGCGGGCGTGGGAGTACTGGCTCAAGGCCTCGCTCAGCGCCGAGCGACCAAAAGCGAAGATCGATGCGGACAGTCAAGCCCGCGCCGCCGCGTCCAGAAAGAAACCGCCGACGCGCACGGGCCGGCTTCAGAACCGGAAGCGCAAGCGCCCGGTCCGCCGTTCTGCAAGAAGGCAGCTCTGACAAGCGACAGGACTGTTGGGCCAATCGGGTTTGAATCGGCTCTGTTTTCACTTTACGAGATTCCATAACTGCATATAAAACTTACCAGCACCCATTTTTGCGCGCGCCAGGGATTAGGGACCAGGGAATAGGGTCTAGGGGCGCGGAATGGGTGCAGTTCGCTCATACACCCTAATAACGCGCAGGGCGCTCGCTCGTCGGAGGAATTCGAGCGATCACCCCATCCGAGCCGGGAGCGCAAGCGACCGGTGGTCCTTCGAGACTCCGAGCGAATTGCCGATTGCCGATCCTCGATTGTGGGTTGTCGATCGGAGAAGCTGCACTCGCGAAAGCCCCGTAGGGGCGCAGCATGGAAGCCCACGGCGTGAGCCGTGGGACAACAACGCCCCTCAGCCCGCGATCCCCAGCGGAGCGACACATCATGCTACCGGGACGATGATTCCGGATGCCCAGGAACGGATGTGCCGCCCTTACAGGGCTCGCTCATTTCCATGCCGAGGGACCCCAGGGCTTACGCCCTGGGCTAGCATGTGTCGCTGCTCCGCGGCTCCGCCGATGCCTCCGTGCCTTAATGCCTTGGGGTGGGTTCAGCCTGGGAAGGGAAGCAGGGAAAGTTAACCCACTCAACGACAATGGTTTAGGCTTCCCCGTTTCACCAAAGGAAACAAACCCTCTCCCAGCCGCGGGAATGGTTGCCGGACCGTGCGGAGGGGAAGGGCACCGGCGTCAATTGCTTACGCTGTTTCGGCGACGTTGCCGACGTTGATGGGCTTTCGGCAGTGCGGGCAGGTGGTGGCCAGCAAGCGGCTCCAGCGCTGGGCGAGGGCGTGATCGCGGCTGGCGAGTTCCTTCTCGCGGCGATCGAGGTCGGCTTCGCGCTGCTGAGCGGCGGTCTTGCCGGCCTCCAGGACGTCGCTCTCGGCCTGGATTTGCGCCGCCCGGGCCGCCAACTCGCGCTCGCGCGCGACGACCTGTTCGGTGAACCGCGTGACGTCGTGAAGCTGACCGCGAAGAGCGGCGTCGCGGGCATCCAGCCCGGCCTCGCGGGCCGTCAGGCCCTGCTGCTGCTCTTCGAGTGCCTTTTCGCCGTGGCGAAGCTGGGTCCGCCAGGAGTTGAGGTGTTGCCACGCGCCGCCGATGTCTTTCTGCAGGGGGTCCGGGCCGGGGGCGCGATCATCCTCCAACACGGCGGTGGCGCCGGCTCCATATGCCGGAGCGGATGCCGTGGCGGACGCGCTCGCGGCCGGGCGTAACATTTCGAGCGGGTCGGGAATGGCAGGGAGCGGCGACGACTCCATTCGCACTGCGGCGGTTCGCTCGATGGCGTGCACGAGCAGCCCGAACGGTCCGACGGTCAAGCGGTCGCCATCGTGCAGCGGCGTCAGGGAACAGCGCTCCCCGTTCACCCATAGGCCGGTTCGACTGCCCAAATCGAAAACCGCGGGTTCCTTTGCGAACTTGAAGAGCACGGCGTGGCGCGAGGACAGATCGGGATGGTCCAGTCGAACGCCGGCGTCGTCGTGCCGCCCGATCAGTACGGCCGCATCCTCGATGGACCATTCCTTGTCCGTGTGCATCAGCTCCAGTTTCACCGCCGCGGCGAAGCGCGCGGGGTCGCTGTGCAACAGTCCGCACCCCGAGTCGCCGGGCGCGCCTTCGGGCACTTGGATGGCCACCTGAATCTGCGTGTCGCCGAGGGTGATCACGTCGCCGTCGCCCAGCACGCACAAATCGACGCGCTTCTTGTTCACCAAGGTCCCGCCGCTGGTGTGCAAGTCCTTGACCAGGACGTCGGAGCCCGTGTTGATGATCACGCAGTGCGCGTTGCTGACGTCCTGGTCGTGAAGGACGATGTGCGCGGGTCGTCGCGATCCGATGACCGTCACCGGGCGGCGCAGGTTCCAGGTCTTTTGACCCGCGGAGCCGTAACCCGCGGTGACGCGGATCAGCGGCGCGGACGGCGGCAGCTCCACCGTCAGTTCACGGATGGTCGTGGCTTCTTCGGTACTCATCACAGCTTCCCCTTCCCCTTCTGCGAACGGCGTGTGCGGGCGGCCTGATTACGCCGCCGCGAGGTTGCGGCGCGCGACGCCGCCTTGCCCCGTCGAGTGGAAGCGGCCGGACGAACGTGGCAGCGCGCGGTCAATCCCGACGGCGGCGGCAGCTCTACGCTTCCCCCGTGAGTATGCGTCATCTCGGCCTTCCGATGCACGGACGCTTCGCAAACGCCCCGATACTAAGCCGGCGCAGGGTGCCTCTATGCGGTCTGCACAAGATAGGGCGTTAACCCGAAAAAACTGTACAATACAGAAGCGACGAAGCGACGGAGCCGCGAAGGTGAGCTAGGGAAATGAATATACTTCTGACCAATGATGACGGTTACGACGCGGCGGGCTTGCAGGCGGCCTATGAGGGGCTGAGCGCCCTTGGGCGGGTCCACGTGGTCGTTCCACAGTCCGAGCGATCGGCGTGCAGCCATACGATCGCGCTGCGCGGGCCGATAACCGTGCAGCGGCGGACCCATGCGGTTTACGGCGCCAGCCATGCAGTGGATGGGAGCCCGGCCGACTGTGTGCGCGTGGCGGTCGGCGCTCTGATCCCGGGGCGGATTGACCTGTGCGTCTCGGGCATCAACCACGGGGCCAATGCGGGCGTGGACACCTTCTACTCCGGCACGGTGGCCGGAGCGCGCGAGGCCGCCATTCTCGGCATCCGCGCCATCGCTCTCTCCCAGGCACGACGCGGACAAACGGACATCGACTGGAAGAGCGCCGGTGCCCTTACCCGCCTGCTGACCGAAGAGCTGATGAAGGAACCATTGCCCGGTCCCGGTTTCTGGAACGTCAACTTTCCCATGCCCATTCCGCAAGAGCCGTCCAAGCACATGCGGCGGGTGCCCGTGGCCCTGCATCCCATGCCCATGTCCTTCGACCGCCGCAGCGGTGACGACGGCGTGCTGCACTTCGACTTCGGCAGCTCCTATTGGCAACGCGAATCCACCGACGCCTGCGACTACTCCGTCCTCCGCGAGGGGGGCATCCCTATCTCCGCGATCCCGCTGCAGGGGCGGTTCTAGGCGTAGGGGTTGCCGATTGCCGAGGGCTGTCACCCGTGGCCACATTCCCGCGCACCTCCAGGACGACTTCATCTCGCTTCGGCGTCGGTGAGGATGAATTTGATTTCGGCTTCTGCGGCGAGGTCGCCGGCGACGGTGGCTCGGCCCTTGACGTGGCCGGTGGAGGAGCGGACGCGGACGGCGACGGCCTCGAGGAGGAGCTGATCGCCCGGGCGGACGGCGCGACGGAACTTCACTTTGTCGAGGCTTAGCAATACCGCGACCTTGCCCTTGTGCTCCAGCTCCTGGCTGAGCAGCACGCCGCCGATCTGGGCGAGGGCCTCGATGATGAGCACGCCGGGCATGATGGGTTCGCCGGGGTAGTGACCCTGGAAGAAGGCCTCGTTGATGGTCACGTTCTTGAGCCCCACCACGCGGCGGCTGCCCTCGATCTCCACGATGCGGTCGATCATCAGGAACGGGTAGCGGTGCGGCAGAATGCGCTGCACCTGATAGATGTCGAGGACCGGCTTGCGGCGGATGAGCGAGCGGCGCTGCTGTTCTTCGTAACGATCGCGAAGAGCGCGAACGAACTCATGGTTGAGCGAGTGCCCGCTCTTGCGGGCATAGACGCGTCCGACGATCGGACGCCCAAAGAGAACCAAGTCGCCGAGGAGGTCGAGAATCTTGTGCCGCACGCATTCGTCGGGATAGCGAAGGCGGTTTTCGATCGGGCCCTCCTCGCCGAAGACGAGGATGTCCTGATAAGACAAGTGTGTTCCCAATCCGGCGGCGCGAAGATCGGCTGCCTCGCGTTCCAGCACAAAGGTCCGCGCCGGGGCAATGTTGGCCTCGAAGTTGTCCGGCGTAATCGTGACGCGGTACGCCTGATGGCCGATGGGTCCCTTGGCGTCGTAGTCCAGGTCGTAGCTGATTTCCAAGACCTCGGATTTGGGGTCCAGCGGGGGCAGCGCGACCAACTCCGCGTCGCCTTCGACGACGCGGATCACGTCATCGACGACGAAGGGCTCCAGCGGGGCGTCCTGATCGGTCAGGCCGGCGGACCGAAGCTGCTCGACGAAGGGCAGGCAACTGCCGTCCCAGCCGGGCAGTTCGTTGGCGTTCAGCTCGATTTGCAGGTTGTCCAGGCCTAACCCGGCGCAGGCGCTCAAGGCGTGCTCGACGGTCTCGATAGCCACGGTGCCGTTGCGCAGCGAGGTGCGCCGAGCGCGCTTAGACACGTTCTCGACGATGGCCGGAATCGAAACCGGCGGGTTCTGATCGGTGCGTATGAACCAGATGCCGGTGTTGGGCTCGCCGGGCCGGACGCGAACGTGAACGGGTTCGCCCGTAAACAGCCCCCGCCCGTCCAGCTCGACGTCATGGGCGATGGTGTGCTGAGGTCTCAAGGGATTCCACCCTGCGCGTGACGTCCTTCAGTTGCTCGATGAGCTTGGGCAGACGCCGAACCAAGGCGCGTTCCCGCAGCTCATCGCGATGGTCCTGTGCCGGGTTGCCGGATACGAGCGCTCCCGGCGGAATATCCTTGTCAGCGACGGCCATCGCCGCCAGCGTGACACGATCGGCAACGCTCACGTTGTCCAGGACCAACGCTCGCCCCGCGAGGACCGAGTAGTCCCCCAGGCGCGAGCTTCCGCCGATCGCTGACTGCCCCACAAGGATGCAGTGGCGACCCACTCGGACATTATGGGCGACCTGCACCTGGTTATCAATCTTTGTGCCTGCTCCTACGATCGTGGCCCCGAATTTCGAGCGGTCCACGCAGCTGCACGCGCCGATTTCCACGTCGTCCTCGAGGATTACCCCGCCGATATGCGGAATCTTGTTGTGCTGGCCCTGGTCGAAGTAATAGCCGAACCCGTCTGCCCCAATCACGGAACAGGAGTGGATACTCACCCGGTGTCCGAGGCGGCAGCCGTCGCGAATGACCACATTGGGCCAGAACTTACAGTCGTCGCCCACGGTCGTACCGCGACCGATGAAGACGCCAGGGTGAATGACGCAGCGGTTTCCAATGGTTGCCTCCGCGTCGATGACCACGTGCGGCCCGATCGCCGGCTGCTCGCCGATCTTGGCGCTCCCGTGGATCACGGCCGTCGAATGAATCCCCGGCTCGGGACGCGAGATCGGCGCAGCGAAAGCGCCCAGCAAGCCCGCAACGGAGCGTTCGATGTTGGGGCAGAGGATGGCAGGCATGGGCGTCTCGCCGAACGTTTCGGGCACGAGGACGACGCTCGCCCGGCTTTCCGCGATACGCTCCACGTATTCTTCGCGCGAGACCCAGGTGGCTTCGCCGGGGCCTGCCTCGCGTACGTCGGCCACACCGCGGATGGCGGCGCTGCCGTCGCCGCGGAGCTTGCCGCCCACGATCTCGGCGAGCTGCCCAATGGTGTACGACCGGGTCATGGCTTCTTGGGCGCGGTCGGCTGCGGCGCGGGCTCTTTGGGTTTGATCTGCACCGATTCGATGGACAGCGGCGGGTTTGCGCTCGCCGATTTATAGTTCGCGTTCAGTCGCGTGATAACATCCTGGGTGATGTCCACGCTGGGGCTCCAAAAGAGCACCTTTTGCAGCAGGATGTGCTGGCGGACCTGGGCGGGACTATCGGGCGTCTCGGGGGGAAGCTGGTCGGCGGCGAGGACCATGTCCAGCCCTTTCTCCTGGGCGACCTCGCGGATCGCCGTCTGGATGTCGCTGAAGATGCTCTTGAGCGATTCGGAGAGCCCGCGCTCCACCTTCTGCCCCTCGGTTTCCGTGAACCATTGCAGCTCGGCCTCCATCAGAGCGATCTCCTTGAGCCGCTGACGGAAATCCTCGGTGCCGGGCTTGAGCTCTTCCTGCGCCGATCGCTTAGCCCGTTCGATCTTGTCCTTGAGGGCGTCGCGATCCTGATTGATCTTCTTCCGCACGCCCTCAAACTGGGCCTCCAGCGCTGCGGTCTTCGCGTACTTCTCCGAGACCAGGGGGATGTTCACCACTGCCGCCTTGGTCGATCCCTGGGCCGATCCCGCCGCAAAGGGAACCATTATCGCCGCCGCAAGCATCATCCGTCGCTTCATCATTCGTTCTCGCAAATCAGTAAGACTCCGTGCCAGTTTAGAATTACGCGGCATTCTAGCACAAGGACCGACGATCGTCAGCAACGACCACTGTGGGTGCTTCGCAGCGGGCGCCGCGGAAGGTTCAGTCGGAGCGATGTCCATCACTGAGTACGTGCCGACGTCACCCTACATGGCCCATGTCCGCCCTCCGGGCGACAAGGGCATCCGTGCGAGATAGGAATCTCGCACGAGCGATGCTTTTCTTCGGCATCGTGCGTCCGCGCGGGCTGAAGCCCGCGGCTCTCGGTGCTAACGCTACTGCGGCACGAAGCGGGTGTTCCTGTCGATTCTTGCGATGGTTTCGGCGAGGAGGCGGGCGGTGGCTTCCAGGTCGCCGAGGCTGACGACCTCGACGGGGGTGTGCATGTAGCGGTTGGCGATGCTGACCAAGGCGGTGGCCACGCCGGCGCGGTTGAGTTGAATAGCGTTGGCATCCGTGCCGGTGCCCAGGGGCTCGGCCTCCATCTGATAGGCGATTTTCTTGGATTTGGCGGCGGCGACGAGCATGGCTTCGAGCTTGGGGTTGATGTTCGCGCCCGTGGAAATCACCGGCCCCGCGCCGACCTTGAGGTCGCCGTTCATGCGTTTGTCGATCTCCGGATAGTCTGTGGCGTGGGTCACGTCGACGGCGATGCCGACCTGCGGGTCCACGCCGTAGGCCGATGTCCGCGCTCCGCGAAGGCCGAGTTCCTCCTGGACGGTGCTCACGGAGAAGAGGGCACACTTGATCTTCTTTTCCGAACAGAGGCGCAGGGCCTCCATCACCACGAACGTCCCGGCCTTGTTGTCGAATGCCGGCGAGGTGACTACGTCGTTGCCCAGATGGACCATTTCCAGGCGGAAGGTGATGGGATCGCCGACGGACACAATGGTCTGTGTTTCTTTCTTGTTCTTGGCTCCGATGTCGACCCATAGCTCGCGAAGCTCGACTTTGCCGCCCCGCTCCTCGGGCTTGAGCACGTGAACCGGCTTTCGCCCGATGACGCCTTCGACCGGCCCGTGCTTGGTGTGAACGACAACGCGAAGCCCGGGCAGCACGCTGGGGTCAATGCCGCCGATGGATAGCACGAAGATGTAGCCGTTGTCGTCGATGTAGTTGGCCATGAGGCCGATCTGATCGCAGTGACCCGCGAGCATGACGCGCGGCGAACCCTTGGGGTTGAGGCCGACGATGACGTTGCCGTGAACGTCGGTCTCGATCGTGTCCGCGAAGGACTTCATCCGCTTGCGGACGATGCGCTGCACGGGCTGCTCGAAGCCCGACGGCGATGGCGTCTCCTGTAGGGCCTTGAGGAAGTCGTAGGACTCCTTTCGTAGACTACTTTTTGGTTTTGTCGCTGCTTTGCGGACCACCATGTTCTCCTAGAAGTACGCCAGGAAGCGCGCCGAGAGCGCATTCGCCAATCTATCATCGGCCAGCGGCCATGTTATAGCGAGCTCCGCAATAATCGCGAGCGGGTCAGCGGAACGCCGGCGATGTCGAGCATTTGAGTCAGTCGATGGTCCCAGGTGTGCTCGTGACAAAGCCGCTCGCGGGCCGCACGCGCCATGGCGGTCCTACGCTGCGGATCGTCCAGCAGATTGGCGATCACTTCGCGCGCCTCGCGCGGCGTGGCGAACACGGCGACTTCTTTCTGCGGTTCGAAGTACTGGGCCAAACCGGCAGCGTCGATGTGAGCCATGGCCGCGCCACAGGCCGCGATCTGAAACGGTTTATGAGCCACCCCTTCTTCATCGCCGGCTTGAGAGCTGTTGAGGGCGACGCGGCCTTGTGCGTACGCGGCGGGTTGGTCGTCGTGATCGACCCACTGCCCGCCGGGCAGACCGACGCCGGACCAGTCCGCTCCAAGGACACCTAGCCGAAAGTACTTCGCCAAGTAGCGAATGTAGAAAGTCCGCTGCCAGCGGCCGAATGCCCAGAGGATCTCGACGGCGTCAAAGTAGGTGCGGTAGTCTCGCCTGAGCCAAGCCGAAGCGTCTGCGTGGGCGGCGCTCAACTGCTCGAACAGCCGCCACGATGCGGTCAGTGCATGCACGCGCCGTGCGTTGGTCCATTCGTCGCCGAAGCGCGTCAGAGGCACGATCATTTCCTTGGAAGCGCGCGACTGCCACAGGTGTTCGAGTCGCGTTCGGACGGCATTCGCGATGACCGCTCGGATATCCTCGACGCTCGGATCGTCCGCGGCAAGGAAGGGCTCCAGGGCTGGATCGAGGTTTGGTGGACAGCCGACGACGGTGACCACGTCGAACTGCGGCGCGATTCCTTCCGCGGGTTGAAGCCGATGAGGATCCTCGGCCACGGGTAGTCCGTAGCAGTTTGGCCAGCCGAGCATGGCGCGAAGCTCGCCCGCCGCTGCATCCGACTTGACGAAATGATGATTGCTCGCGGACCGGAGAGCGGCCTGTAAATCCTCGCGAAGCGCGATTCGCTCATTAGCCCATTGTGGGTGGTCTGTCCACCACATCAGGTGTGGGATGCCCAGTTGTTCGAAGAACGGCACGGGACGCCCGTCGGCGGCAAAGACACAAGGCCATTCGAGAAGGCCATTCATCGACGAACTCAGGACGGCGCCGATGTTCCGCTCGCGCAGCGAAGACGCGAGTTGGCCGGCGTCGAACGGTCTGCCAGACCGATGGAGCTCCCAAACCTCCCCCAGTTCCATCGTATAGGTCGGAATGCCCATGCGCTGTGCCGCCTGCACCATGTCGATCAGGCAATGACGCGTAAACCTGCCGGGATTGAGGAGAATGAGGAGCGCTGCCGGCCGATCCCCGCCGGGTTGGCGATCGATCTCGCACGTACGAAGCTGCGCGAGAGAGCCAGCGTGTTGACGGTCTGCAACTAGAGTCACGTGGCCGCCTTTAGTCCGCGCGCGCCAGACGCGCGGTTCCCACAAAGGTCACCTTGGTCCCCACGCGGATCATCCGCGCGAGTCGAAGGGCATCCCAGTTGGTCAATCGAAAGCAGCCGTGCGATCCGGTTTTTCCGATCAGTTCGGGATTGGGGCTGCCATGAATGCCGTAACCCGGTAGGCTGAGGCCGATCCAACAACGCCCGACGGGGTTTCGCGGCCCCGGTTGGATCAGGAGTTTTCGATCGACACCCTTGACCTCCGGCCACATTCGTGGATCGAACGTGTAGCTGGGGTCTTCGGTGATGACCTCGACGCGCGCGTCCCCCACCGGGAGGTTGGCTTTGTCCTTGGCGATGGAGCAGTGGAACAGGCCCAGCAGCTCGCGCTTACTGTTCATGACCCGCACCACTTTCTCCAACAGGTTGATTTCCAGATGGTTGCCCTCCGCGAGAACGCTCTTCTCTTCCGTGACCGCGGGAACCTGCAGGATGTCACCAGCGTGTAGCTGCGACACGTTGCACCCAGGATTCAGGGCCTCCAGCAGCCGCATCGGACAGTGGAATCTCTCCGCGACGGCGGCAATGACGGACTCATAGCCGAGCCGTTGCAGACGACTCTTCGCGATCCAGTCCTTGGGTACGGGGCAGACTTGAGCGAAGTCCTCGGCGGCGACCACATACGTAGCTACGGCGCTGGCGGCGTCCGTTTGCAGGGCGGCGGCGGTGGCGGCATCCAGACGCCCCGTCTGGGGTAGGCCGTGCACGCGCTGGAATTCGCGGGTCGCGAGCTGCGTCTTGGGACCGATGCGGCCATCGATGATCCCCGGCGAGAAAGCCACTCGCTCCAACGCGATTTGCCAGGCCAGACGCGAGCGCAAGGTGGTTTGGTTTTCCTGCGCGCGGGCGTGCTCCGCGTGTGGTGCAGCGAAACAGAGGAGAAGCGTGCAAAACTTGCGCATGGCTTTGAGACACCGCGAGAGATTATCGGGAAGTCGCGCGGGAAGAGGTCAGTGCGTGTGGCTCTGCGGCGGGCGGCCTCGGTGGATGATGATTGCCAGCGTTGAAAGAGCGGCCGAAGCGAGCGAAGAAGGCGATGACACCGATGAGTCCCACCGCGCCGGCCGTAAAGAACGCGACGGAGGGGCCGGCGCCGGGTCTCCAACGGTCGCCCATGATCCAGAGCAACGCCCCCACGGGCGATGCCCACATGTCGGCCGCGCTTCGCACGCTCCAGTACAATCCGATCGCCTGCGTGCGCATGTCGGCGGGCACCAAGTCCGCGACCATCGCCTTCCGCGCCGGCTCGCCGATCTCGCGTAGGCCGCCAATGATGAAGGCGAGGGCCAGGCCCGCAACACCCATTGTGTGCCCCAAGACGATCAAACTGACCGGAAACAGGGCGAAGAAAAGAAAAGTGAGGCCGATGTACGGCTTCTTGGCCAGTCCCGCGCGACTGGCCAGCGGGCCAATCACAATGTACAGAACCACGTTGGTGACTGCCTGAATGTTGAGCAGTGCTGATTGATACAGGGCGGTTCCTTTGGCATAGTCGCCCGACAGGATGGGCACGCAATAGAGAATGATCAGCGGCCCGGCCAACCCCTCCGCCCAGCGTGCGAAGATATCCGCCGCCAGCAGGCGTTTCAGTTGAGGATGGAAGTGTCGCAGTAGATGACGCGGCCTGTGCAGAGCCATTTGGGTATCACGAGCCGCGGCGCGCATGTAGCGCAGTTGGATCACGGCGGCGAGGAAGACGAATAGAACGGCAATCGCCGCGTCCGCACGCACGCCATGAATGCGCCCCAGCCACAAGACCAGCGGGGCGCTGATGCAATAGGCCAGCACTCGCGACAGGCGGCGGAAGATCGCTTGCAGGGAGAAGGCCATCGTGCGGCGCTCGGGGGGCACAGCGTCCCCGACGACGGTGATGATGGCCGGTCCGGCGATGCTGTCCCAGGCGAAGATGAAAGGAATGGCGATGAAGACCGCGATCGGGACGCTCCACAGGGCCAGGATTGCCAACCCGACAAAGGGGAGCAGGTTGAACAGGAGGAGCGATCGCCGGGTATTGAAGCGCGCGGAGATCGCTCCACCGACGTAATAGTTGATGGCCTCCAGGGCGTCGCGATAGAAGCCGTAGAAGCCAACGAGCAAGATGATTCTTGCATCGAGTGCGCCCGCTTCTTCGCCGAGGGCCTTGAGATACTGCGGGATCAGCGGCGCCCAGAGTTCCGTCGCGGCGGTCACGAGGAGAATCGTGCCGAGGAGGGCGACGGTCGAGGAGTTCAGTCCGAGCCAGTCGCCCCACCGCCCGTTACGCGCCGAAGTTGCTTCGCCCGCCGGCTCTTGCATCGTTCGCAACGTAATCCGCGCGCCCGCTATCGGCAAGCCTCAGAGCCGCGACCGGCAGGGAGCGGTGGAGTTCGGGCGGGCGCCTTTTCCGAACCTGAAGCGCGAGCGACGGGCCTTGGGCTACGCAGGGCATCGCATCCAAGACCCCGCGCTCGCGCTTGGGGTTCAGATCTGGTCGTTGCATCACGCTGCACGAGCAATATGATGGACGCGGGCGAGGATTCAAGGAGAGAGCCATCATGAAACGTGCGAAGATCACCATCGTCGGAGCGGGCAACGTGGGGGCCAGCTGTGCTGTGTGGGCGGCGCAGAAGGAACTCGGCGACATCGTGCTGATCGACATCCCTGAGTTCGCGGATAAAACCGCGGGCAAAGCGCTCGATCTGCTCCAATGCGGGCCCATCGAGCGCTTCGACTGCCGCATCGTGGGCACGGCCGACTACGCCCATGCCAAAGACAGCGAAGTGGTCATCATCACCGCCGGCCTACCGCGAAAGCCGGGCATGAGCCGCGACGACCTCGTGCAGACCAACGTCAAGATCGTGGGCGAGGTAGCCGTGCAAATCGCCAAGGTCGCCCCCAATGCCGTGCTCATCGTGGTGTCCAACCCGCTCGATGCGATGGTCTACACGGCCTGGAAGAAGACGGGCTTCCCCACGAATCGCGTGGTCGGGCAGGCCGGCTGCCTGGACATCGCCCGCTACCGCACGTTCATCGCCACGGAGCTCAATTGCAGCGTCGAGGACATCACCGCCCTGCTGCTCGGCGGGCACGGCGACGACATGGTGCCGCTGCCGTCGTACACGTCCGTCGCCGGAATTCCCGTGACGCAGCTCATCCCAACCGATCGCCTTCAAGCCATCATCGAGCGGGCCAAGATGGGCGGCGGTGAGCTCGTCAAGCTCATGGGAACAAGCGCCTACTACGCTCCGGCCTCGGGCACCATTCAAATGGCCGAGGCCATCGTCAAGGACAAGAAGCGCATCCTCCCCTGCGCCGCCTACTGCAACAAGGAATACGGCGTGGGCGGCTACTTCGTTGGCGTGCCGGCCGTCCTTGGCGCCGGCGGCGTCGAGAAGGTCCTCGAAGTCAAACTCAACGACGACGAGAAGAAACTCTTCGCCACCAGCGTCTCCCACGTGAAGGAACTCGTCGGCGTGGCCGAAGGATTCCTACGCTAAGTGAGCTGCGGGCGATGACCTGACCGAGGAGAGAGCGTCATCCCCGCGCGGCCTCGTGATCCGCACCGCCTCACACTCGCGCCAGTCGCGGCACGTGGTCGAATTGTTTGTCGCGGGTGAAGAGGGCGAGGCCGTGCTGGATCGAGAGCGTTCAGGTGGCATCTAAAGAGCCCGAGACGGCAGCCGGGAGTAGGCTACATGGTCAACATCCAGTCCGGCGTCATTCGCCATCCGAACAACGATTATTACACGTACGCAACTTGCTCACCGTTCAATCCGTACTGCCTCACCGATGGCAGGATCCCGTTTGATTTCACTCCTCCGCTGCCGCAGGAGTACTTCCTCGACCCGCCGCCGGAGCTGTGCGTGCCGACCATGACGGCGGACATGTGGTTCGAGTACATCGCCACGTGTACCGGTGAGCTGACCGTCGAGACCTGCGGGGCCAACGCCCAAACCTCCCCGGACACGAACCTGATCGTCTATGACGGGTGCGAGTGCCCTCCCAACCCCACCACCTTGCTGGCGTGCAGCGACGACGAAGGGGGCGCGTGCGGCAACGGTTCGCGGGCCAAGGTCGACGTGATTGAGGGCCAGTGCTACAAGATTCGCCTCGGCGACTCAGCCCAGAACCTGCCTGACGGCGTGCTCACCATCGGCTGCGTGCAGAAAGATTGCCCGGCGGGCCTATTCACTTTCGTCGATCCGCCGGACGACGTGGTGGATGCCGGGCAGGCTCAATTGACGGGCATCCAGACCATCACCGTGGAAGGTGTTCCCAGCGCCCAAGCCGACTGTTTCAATCTCTGCGAAACGGCCGTCGCCGGGACAGAGAACTCCATCGCCGCCCTGATTGAAGGCCCGCCCCGCCGATACACCCTTGAGCTGGCTCGATCGATCACCGCGAACGCCAAGACCACGATCACCTACACCGACCATCACGGGCAGGCCACGCGCGTGCGGCTCGTCGCCCATCCGGGCAACGTCAACGCCGACCAATTCATCACCATGCAGGACCTCGCCCACCTGCGCGGCGCGTTGGCCGGAACGCACTCGCTGCCCTTCGGCCTCTACAGCGGGGACATCGATCGCTCGGGCAAGATCACCGCGGCCGACCTCCTGGCGTTCGTGGACATCTGGAACGGATTCCCCCAGAGCCCGCCCGTTCCAAACCCCATCAATGACCCGGCGTGCCCCTAGCCAGGATCGCGTGGTTGTCCGCGGGCTTCTGCCCAACCGATCCGAGCGTGGAGCGGAAGCGACACGACCTGCCCTCGAATCGACTTGCGCGCCCACAAGCGGCGACGCTACGAATTCCATACCGGGCGGGTGCCGGCGAGGAAGTGCAGGTGGCGAAAGAGGTAGTGCCGTCGGGCGATGAGCTCCTGGACGCGGCGCAGGGTTGTTTCGTCGAATCGACCGCTGAAACGCCAGCCGATGATGTCTTCCTCGAGCTCGTGCCAGCGGTGCGTGCCGCTGAGCTTGCGCTTGCGTTTGGGGTCGCGTTCCTCGACCAGGCGGCGGACCTCGGCTTCGACGCTCTTAAGCTCCACGATCACATCGTGGACCTCGCCCTCGTAGACCTTGAGGACGGAGATGTCCACCTCGGCCGCGTAGGTCGGGGGAGTGGTCGCGCCGGCCTCGGCCACGACATCGCTGACCACGTCCTCCTCCGAGGCCCGCGGCGGCAAGGGCTGCACGGGCTCGGCCGATTCGATTTGCTCCTCATCGAGGGCGCGAGATGCGGCGCCCACGGCGATGTCAGCTTCGTCCTCGCCTGTGGCCTGAACGAAGGCGGATTCATCTTCGTCGGCTGGTTCTTGGAAGGACGTCTCGCCGGCGGAATCTTCGGGCTCGCTGAAGGCATCGGCTTCGTGGGGTTGGTCCGCGCACATGGGGTCAATCACCGAGCGCCGTCTGTAATGCGAGGATCGCGTAGGCGGTCACGAGGTGGGGGTTGCCCTCGTACCAGCGATCGGCCTCGTTCACCCAACTTCCATCTTCCCGTTGCAACGCGATCAGCTTCTCGCACAGTTCCGCCCGCCAATGGTGGGGCGCGTTCTTGCCGTCCAGGACGGTTTCCTCGCCCCAGGCGTCCATGGCGCGGGCAAAGACGTGATAAAAGTAATACAAGCCCTCCTTGGATTGTTCATTGGGCATGTTGGGGTTGGCGTCGAGGGTGTAGTTGCGGCGGATCCAATCGACGGCGGCCTGGACCCGCTTGTCGTTGCGATCGACCTTGGCGTAGAGCAGGCTCTTGAAGCCGGCGTAGGTCATGGAACCGTAGCTGCGAAGCTGGGGCCGATCGCGAACCAGGGTCGTGCCCGCCTTGGACTCACCGCCGTTGGCCGGTGAATACACAAATCCGCCGTCGACGCTTTCCTTGGCGAACTCCTGGTCGTTGCTGTCGCCGAGCATCTGGCAGCGTTCGACAAATACCATCGCCTTCTTGTAGACGGGATCGTCCGGCGAAAGCCCGCTCTGATGAAGGGCCTCGAGCATGAGCTGGGTGTTGGAAAGATCGGGACGTTTGGACTTTCCGTAGCCCGCGCCGCCGAACCAAGGGCTGGATGTCTCATGACCCTCGCCCTCGTCCCATTGCAGCTTCTTGAGGAACGCCTGGGCGGCGGAAACCCTGTCCGCGTGCGCCGGGTCCTTCACCGATGCCAGGGCGAGAAGCGCGACACTCGTGTGGTAGTTGGGCATCCCCTCGCCCTCGACGTAAATGCCGCCGTCCGGCTGGACGAATCGAAGCATGAAGGCGAGGCCGCGCTGCACGGCCGGGTGCTTCGGTCCATAGTCTGCATCCTGGGAGAGGGTGTTGACCACCAGCGCCGTGATCGCAGGATGGGATTTCTCGAAGGCGACCCAGCCGCCGTCCGGCTGCTGCCCAGCGGCCAAGTAGGCCAGACCTTTGCGGACGCTCGCGTGTCCTCGGGAGGCCAGCCCTAAGTCGATCGGAGCGGCCGTGGACCCTGCCGGGACCAATGCCGAAGCGAATATCGGCAGCAAGAACGTCCGTCGTATCCTCATCGATTCCTCAGCCGGTAACCAGTGCAATCGCTGCGCTGATTATACGCCGGCAGCACGATTGTCGGACGATTACTTTTTCGCGTGGTGGCCCGCGATGGACACGCGGATTTCGATGTCCTCGGCCACGACCTTGTCCGTCATGTCGGGCTTGATTCCGAAGTCCTTTCGCTTGATCGTGAAATGGGACCGCAGGACGAGCAGATCGCCGTTCATCTTGCCGGAGCGCTCGCTGAGCTTGCCCGGCAAATAAGTGGCCTTCACCGGCACGGTGATCTCTTTGGTCACGCCCTTGCAGGTCATGTCGCCGACGACGGTCATCTCGAAGACGTTGTCGCCGGTCTTCTTTGAATCCGAGACTTTCTTCACGGTGAATTCGATGTTGGGGTTCTTCTGGGCGTCGAGCCAGTCCGGGCCGTACATGGTCTCCTTCATGCCCTTGTTATCCAGATAAAGCGACTTCGTCGCCACGGCGATGGCGCCCGTGGTGGCCTGCGGATTGGCGGGATCGAACTTCACTTTGCCGGTGATCCCGGCGGCGACACCGGTGAACGGCTCCAAAAGCGAATCAAGCGTGAACGCGACGGCGTTGACGCCTTTGGGGTCCTTGAAGTCGAACTCCGCGGGCTCGGCCAGGGCCGGCGCCGCAGCGAGTACGGGAAGAAAACCGATCCACCAGGTGCGATGGGCACGAACGATCATACGCGCTTCTCCTTCTAATCAAATCCGGCCCTGGTTCCGAATGAACCAGGCGCTGCACAATCGTCCTGGATCGAAGGAATCTTGCAAGTCGTCGAATCGTGTCAGGCGAACACGCATCCGGTAACGGAATTGGAACAAGCGACGCGGTTATGCGGGGGCGGCGGGCTCGGCGACGGTTCGATCGCGGCGGTAGGTCGTGCTCCGCCACGTGGTCTTGGTTGCGCCGAGGGCCTTCAGGAGTGCGTTCAGGAGCATGATCGCGGCCACGACGGCGCCCCCAAAATAGGTGAAGGACCACGGCCGCCCCACGGTAAGGGCAGCGTACAGCCGCCAGAGACAAATCTGCTGCATGACGACCGCAGCCGCCCATGTCCACAGGGCGTACGTCCAGCCGGGTGTGGCGACGGATGGGGCCATGAGGAGCAGCGCAATCAAGCTGGCCCACGGCGCAACGGAGAAGGTGAACACCAGGAGCAAGGCAATGGTCACACGCGAGGGCGCGCTGAGCGACCCGCAGAAAATCCGGCTCCAGCCGCGGAAACCGGCCGCGAAGCTGGGGTACATCCGCGAGCTGAGCAGCCCTTCGTTCCCGACGACGCGAAGACGGCGCCCGCTCGCCTTGGTCAATCGAGCCAGGTCGATGTCCTCGTTGAGCCGGGAGCGCACCGCCGCGTGGCCGCCGACGGCGTCGTAACACTCGCGTCGCATCAACATGAATGCACCGTTGGCGTAGGCGGTGCGTTTGCCGGGATCATTGACCCGATCCGGCCGGAACCACGACATCAGGATGATCACGCACACCGGCTGAACGATGCGTTCCCAGACGGCGGGCGAGTCGAGTTGTGGAACGAGGGTCAGGAAGTCCGCCCGTTGCGCAAGCGCCTCATCCATCGCCAGCCGGATCGTGTGGCGAGAGCGGAACTCGCAGTCGGCATCGGAAAAGAGCAACCACTCGCCTGCGGCGACCTCCACGCCCGTTCGCATGGCGTTGCACTTGCCGAACCAGCCCTCCGCCAGATGGTGAACGGTGAGCACGCGAAGGCGGTCCGGGAAGCGCGCCTGTAGATCGGCGAGAATGGAGGGCGTGCGGTCCGTGCTGCGATCGTCGACCGCGATGACCTGGAAGTTCGGATAGTCCTGCGTGAGCAGCGAAGTCAGGCAGGCCTCGACGTTCGCCTCTTCATCCTTGGCCGCCAGCACGACCGACACGCTCGGAAGGCTCGGTCCTTTCCCCTTTGTTGTGTTCTCTCGGAGCACGCAGCGCCGGGCGAGGACCGGCCCGATGGCCAAGAAGCGCGTGAGCCACACGAGCGTTACCGCGACGCCCAAGCCGACCCAGCACCAAAGAGCGATGGACATTTCTCACCCATGCACGCCTGTTCTTGACGCACGGGCCGGCACGGACAAACTCTGCCGCTGCCGAGTCCGCCGCGCGTCAACATGGCCAGCGAGGAGATTATGTCCCATCTTCGAGGGCCTGGGAATGCGATGCTGCCCAAGCCACAGATGATGACTTGCGTGCCGCTGCTTCCCGTTGCCGTCGGGCTCATCGTCGGCATCGTGCTCGATCGTTCGGCTCATGTGCCGCCGGCAGCCACGGCGGCGTCCTTTGTTGCTCTCGTGGTGCTCGCGACATTTCGGGCGCTTCGCATGCGCCTCGGAGCGGTGTTGGTGCTGCTGGCCTCAGTTTGCGCTGGGGCGACGCTGCACTTGGGGGTCGCCAGGGTCGTCCCGGCCACGCGGATTGATCGCTACGCGGTGCCAGAGGGCGCCGTGGCGAGAATCACGGGCCGCGTGACGAGCGAACCGCAACAGATCGCCGAGCCGCCAAACCCGTTCCAACGATGGACTTTCGCATCCGCGCAGACTGCGTTTCTGCTCGACGTCGAGGCGCTCGAAGCTGTCCCACACACAGTCCAAGCCTCCGGTCGCGTGCGGGTCAACATCCACGAACCTGTCTTGGATTTGCACCAGAACGAGCGGGTCGAAGTATTCGGCCGGTTGCACGCCTTAACTCTCCCGCGCAATCCAGGCTCGTTTGATTGGGCCGCCTACAACCGGCAGCAAGGCATCGTGGCTCGCGTGGTCTGCGATCGGCGTGCCAACGTCCGCCGCCTGGAGCCTTCGCAGGCCGCGCCTCACCCGACGCCGATTGTCTGGGCCCGGCAGCGCGCCCGAGGGTTGCTCACCGACGACCTCGCCGCCGGGGCACCGGAGCAGGTGAGCCTCTTGGAGGCTATGGTCCTCGGACATCGTTCGCGGTTCGACCGGCGACTCAACGACATCTTCACCCGCGCCGGCGTGATCCATTTCATTGCGGTCAGCGGTACGAACGTGGCCGTGCTCATGTCGTTCGTGTGGCTGGTGGGTCGGGCGTTTTGCCGAACACGGCGGCAGTGTACGAGCATGATGCTTGTGGCCGTCGTCGCGTATGCGTGCGTGGCCGACCCTCGCCCGCCGATCCTACGCGCGACGGTGATGGGCGTTCTGTTTTGTACTTCTCTTTGGATTCAGCGTCCCCGTGCCCATCTGAATTGGATCTGCGCCGCCGCCGTCGTGCTCGTGCTCGTGAACCCAGTGACCGTCTTCGACGCGGGGTTTCAACTCTCTTTCGCGGCCGTACTCGCTGTCACCTACCTCGCGCCGGCGCTTCTGGCTGCCGTAGGCGCCGTCGGACAGAAGTTGCGCCGTCCCTATGCGGCGCAGGACGCACAGCTTGCCCGAGCCGCGAGCCCCTCGCCGTCCGACACAGTGCGTTTGCTACGGCAGTTTTGGCGGGGTGCGCGTCGGACGGTCGTCATGGTGCTCGCGGCAAGCCTCGCGGCGTGGCTGGTTTCGCTGCCCATCGTCACCGTGTATTTCCAGCAGGTTCAACCGTGGGCGCCGATCAGTTCCGCGGTGGTCTTCCCCATGATGTCGGCGGTGATGCTCCTGGGGCTCGCCAAAGTGCTCTGCGGCGGGATTTCACAGACCGCGGCCGGGGCGGTGACCGCCATCCTTGATCCCCTGGATCGGTGGTTGGTCTGGATCGTCGAAGAGTTCTCGAAGCTGCCGGGCGCCGGACTGCGGGTTTCGACCCCGCCTGTCTGGCTCATCGCCATCTACGGCCTCCTGCTCATCGCTTTCGTACTGCGATTCGCAGGCTATCGTACGGGCCAACAGGGCGACGGTGTTTCGAACATGACGTCCTATCGAAGACCCATTCGGGTTCCCCGCTTTCTGCTGCCGATGTTGGCGATCCTCTTTGCGTTGGGCGCGCTTGCATGGGTTCTTCCGCCGAAACAGGCCGATCGCCTGGTGATCACTGTGTTGTCCGTAGGCCGGGGGTCGGCCACGGTCATCGAAATGCCCGATGGGCAGGTCATTCTCTACGACGCCGGCTCGTCCTACCCCTCGGACGTCGGGAAGAACACGATCGTGCCCTTTCTGACCCATCGCGGCATCCGGCGAATCGACCAGGTCTACATCAGCCACCCCAACCTCGACCACTTCAGCGGCCTGCCCACCGTCCTCACGGAGCTGGACGCCAGCCCCGTCGTTTTGAACGCGTGCTTCGGGCCCAAGAGTTTGCCGCGCTCACCGAGCGCCCACCTCCTTGATCTGCTTCGAGAAGCCGCTGCGCGGATCGACGTGCTCGATCCGGCCACGCGGCGCTGGGAGCTGGGCGGTGCAACCTTCGAATTGCTTTCGCCGCTCTCCGAATGCGACGCGGCCAAGTCCGCTAACGACGCCTCTACCGTGCTGCGGATCAGTCACGCCGGCCGCGCCGTTCTGTTGACCGGGGACATCGAGGACCGAACGCAGCGGGCGTTGCTGGCCGGCGGCGACTTGCGCGCCGACGTTCTGTTGCTGCCACACCACGGCGGCGTGCGGTCGAGTACGCGAGAATTCATCCAGGCTGTGCAGCCTTCCATCGCCATCCGCTCCAGCCACGAGCGCGCCGCCGAAACATTCAACGGAATCGACCGCCTCCTCGGCGACGTTCCCCTCTACAACACGGCCGATCTCGGCGCGATCCAAGTCGTCCTCGATCGCGACGGCGTTACCGTTACGACACCCTGCGAGTCCAAACCGTGACCTGGTTCTTCGTACCTTGTGCCTCCGTGCCTTCGTGCCTTGCCAAATCGGTTGCCTGCGGTCCCGGGCGTCGATATAGTGCCACCTGGTTCCAAAGGAGTTGCGATGATTGTCGGGGTCCCCAAAGAAACCAAGACGCATGAGTACCGCGTGAGCGTGACACCCGTGGGCGTGGATGAGCTTGTCCGCCGCGGTCACAAGGTGCTCGTCGAGAAGAACGCGGGCTTCGGCTCAGGGATCACGGACGACGAATACGCGGCCGTGGGGGCCAAGATCGCCGACTCCGCGAAAGACATTTTTTCCCAGGCCGAACTCATCATCAAAGTGAAGGAGCCCCTGGCCCCCGAACGGGCCATGATGCGCGACGGGCAGGTGATGTTCACCTACTTCCACTTCGCCGCCGACCGAGAACTGACCGACGGCGTGCTGAAAACCGGGGCGATCGCCATCGCCTACGAGACCATCACCGACAACAACGGGCGCCTTCCCCTGCTCACCCCCATGAGCGAGGTCGCCGGCAAAATGAGCATCCAGGAGGGGGCCAAGTACCTCGAACGACCCATGATGGGCCGGGGCATCCTGCTGGGCGGCGTGCCCGGCGTGGAACCGGCGCAGGTGCTCATCATCGGCGGGGGCGTGGTGGGGACCAATGCCGCGAAGGTGGCCGCGGGGCTCGGCGCCAAGGTCACCATCATGGATGTCAACGTCGATCGTCTGCGCTACCTCGACGACGTCATGCCCGCCAACGTGCACACCGTCTTCAGCGACCGCCTGGCTTTGCAGCGATATCTTAAAACCGCGGACCTTGTTGTCGGCGCCGTTTTGATTCCCGGCGCCCGATGCCCGATTCTCGTAACTCGCGAGATGCTCGCCTTGATGCAACCCGGGGCGGTCATCGTGGACGTGGGCGTCGACCAGGGCGGGTGCTGTGCGACGATCCGCCCCACGACCCACGACGATCCCACGTACATCGTGGATCACATCGTTCACTATGGCGTAACCAACATGCCCGGCGCGGTCGGGCGGACCTCGACCTTCGCCTTGACCAACGTCACCCTGCCCTACGCCCTCAAGCTGGCCGACCCGGGATACAAGCAAGCGTGCAAGGAGAACGCGGGTCTGGCCGCAGGGATCAACATCGAACGCGGCAAGGTCACCAACAAGCCTGTGGCCGACACCTTCGGCTTCGAGTTTGCCCCCCTTTCTGTCGCAAACCGTTAGAAACAGATGTCGCTTCGGGGCGGCGTGGATACGCCGGCCCAGACCTTCGCTGACGACAACCGACACCTAGCCTACGTGGCGAGGTCACCTGGTTGGCGATATTCTACCTAGCATGAAGAACGCCATTATCGCCGTCCTGCTGCTCGTCGTGATCGTGGTCGGCTACTACGCCGCAACGACGCTTCGCCTGCCCATGGAGAACGTCGAGGGGAAGACGGAGAAGGTCGTCCGCGGCGACTTGACGCTGCCCATCAACGCGACCGGAGAAGTCAAGCCCGGTCTTCGCGTGGAGATCAAGCCGGAGGCGAGCGGCGAGGTCATCGAGATCGCCAAGCGCGCCGGCGATCGCGTGAAAGCCGGGGACTTTCTGATCCGCCTGCAAAAGGACGACGAGCAACGCAGCGTCGATCGGGCGACGCAGGAGCTGCAGATCGCGGAGGCGCGGATGAACGCCGCCCGGATCGCACAAGAACTCGCCAAGGGCGCCGATCTGGCCAACGCCCAAGCCCAGGTCGACCAGCTAGAGCCGCAAGTGCGCTACGCGAAGTATCGAAAGGAGAAGCTGGGCAGCTTCGACCCCTCTTTCAAGAACGACGAAGAGACGCTTCAGCGAGAAACGGAGTACTTGCGGCAGCTCGCCCTCCTCGAATCCGCCAAGGCGGGCCTGGAGAAGGCGAAGCTGAACATCCCCCGCGCGGGCTATGACTACGACCAATACAAGGCCTCGTACGAGGCGGCCAAGGCGACCCTGGGAGACGCCCAGAAGCGGCTCGATAAGACCGACATTCTCGCCCCGATCGATGGCGTGGTAGCGATGATTCGCACGCAAATCGGCGAGGTCGTGCAGGGCGGTTTGACGACGATCGGCGGCGGGTCCGTCGTGGCCGTCGTGCTCGACGATCGCAAGATCATCGTGCAGGCCGAAGTGGATGAGTCGGACATCGGGCGAGTGCTGGACATTGCCCCGCCCTGGGCCGAGCCCGGCCATGAGGGGGCCGTGCAAATGCCCTCCGATCCCGCCGAGGCCGCCCGACAGATCGAACACGTGACCGAGATCAGCGTCGAGTCTTTCCGCGAGGAGAGCTTCGAGGGGATCATCGAGCGAATCTATCCGGAGCCCAAGACCCTCAGTGGCGTGGTGACCTACCTTGTCGATGTCGTCGTGACCAGCCCGAACCGCAGCCTGCTGCTTTCCGGGATGCGGGCCGAGGTGCGGTTTACGTCCGAGCACGTCGCCAACGTACTCCTCTGTCCCAACGAGGCCATTCGCGACGGTCCCAACGGCGAGCTCGGCGTGTTCATTCCCAAATCCGGCGCGGCGCCGACGGAGCACGAGACGCAGTTCGTCGCCTGCAAGTTCGGGCTCGACAACGGCAACTACAACGAGGTCCGCGAGGGCCTCACCGAGGGCCAGTTGGTCTACACCCGCCTACCCGCCAAGCGCGAGGACAAAGAGCGTGCCAAGAAATCCCGCGGTTAGCGGTGCCGCCGTGTGCCGCCGGTTTGTAGCTGTTGACGTCCTTCGTGGCTTCGTGGCTTCGTCGCTTCGTCGCTGTCCTTCGTGCCTTCGTGCCGACGCACGCGACCAAGGCGGGAGCGTCGTCCCTTCGTGCCTGCTCTTATGATCGACGCCCTCCAACTCCGCAAGGACTACCACATGGGCGAGTCCGTCGTACACGCCCTGGACGGGGTCGATCTGCACATCGACGCTGGGCAGTTCGTGAGCATCATCGGGGCATCGGGGAGCGGCAAGAGCACGCTGATGCACATCCTGGGTTGCCTCGATCGGCCGACGGCGGGCATCGTGCGCTTCGGCGGCGAGGAGATCAGCGCCCTGGGCGACAAGCAGCTCGCTCGAATTCGCAACCAGCGCATCGGCTTCGTCTTTCAGACCTTCAACCTCATCCAGCGAACCACGGCCCTCGACAACGTGATGGTCCCCCTGATCTACACCCGCCGGGCGTACTCGACCAAGGGCGCTCGCGAAGCCCTGGAGCGCGTCGGCCTCGGCAAACGGGCCAGGCACCGCCCCAGCGAAATGTCCGGCGGGGAGTGCCAGCGCGTGGCCATCGCCCGGGCCATCGTCAACAAGCCGCGCTTGCTCCTGGCCGACGAGCCCACCGGGAACCTCGACTCCCGCACCGGCGAGCAGATCATGCACATCTTCCACGAGCTGCACGCCGACGGCATCACCGTGATCGTCGTTACCCACGAGATGGACATCGCCGTCCAGGCCGACCGCATGATTCACATGAGAGACGGGCGCATCGTGGAAGACACCGCCGTGGACGACCGCCGCCGAGAGATGATCCTCAGCGAGACCCGCGAAAACCACGCCAAGATGTTTCTCCAACGAGCCGTCTCACGTCCGGCAGCCGCCTCGTAGATGACTGGGGGTGTTGACCGCTGTGTGGGCGGGGGCCTGTGCCTCCTCGTCAGCTCAGGGTATGTCTGAGCGTGCGCACGTATTCTCGGCTTCGGCTTCCTTGATGTGACGCGCAGTAACTTATGGAACTTGACCAGCGCATACAGTGACAAGCACCAGAACGTTCCGACTGCCAACGGCATGACGCAAGGGACTAGCATGAAGAGAAACCCGAACGCGAGAAAGTCCACCTTCACGCCTGTACCCTCCGCAAGCTCCATGACCATCATGGCCGCTCCGAGAGTTCCGACGAGTGCGTACCCAGCCCCGAGCAGCCACACGATGGTGGTTGTGTTTGCCTCAAAACGGTCGTTTAGGCTTCGTCGCGCAAGACGTTTGACCCATAGCAAGGTCCCGAAAGTGGAAAACGACCCGGCGAATACGGCCCATAACCCCACCCACGGTGTGCCCGTGACGACCATGGAAAGTCGCCACACCAACGGTCCGGCCAAGAGAGCAACCACCGCCGTAAAACGCACAAGCCAATGCAGTTTCGCGAGTTCCTGTGCTTACCCGCCCCTTGGCTCGCGAGAAGTAACCGTGAACGCTGAGCACAGGCCGAGCAGGCTGCCCAAAGTCCAAATCGCGGTCATCGTCCAGGCTGCATTAGCCCCATCGACTACGGCTGAAGAAAACACCGATATTGCCGTTAGCGCAAGGTCGCCGACCTTCAGCCCGATACCGTTTTTTACCTTCCTTAGCCATGATGGATCCGCATCACGCAGCAGATTTCCGCGCATGGCGCGTCCCACCGGTGTGGCGCACTCCGGGCAGCGCATCTCCGCCGTCAATCCGCGCAGGTTGTAGCCGCAGCGCGGGCACAAGAGGTCGTATTCAATCGTGCGCGGCGGTCTTAGGGGGATGTCGATCATGTGCCGGGACAGTCTGCTCTTGGCAGGCACACTTGACAATCGGCAATTGCGAAATACAGCGGTCGCTCGACGGAAAGCGTCTACTCCAGCGCCGGCGAACCGTAGCTTGCCACGGCCAGAGAGATGATCGCTTGCGCCATGACCGCCTCGGGGGGGGAGTCGGCGGGAACGGCGCTGCTCAACTGCTCGTCGCGCAGGCGCACGTTCATGCCCACGACAGGTTTGCTCAAGTGTGAGACCACGACGCGCTCACCGGCGGCAAGCTCACAGGTCTGACCCTCTTCGCGCCCACGATACTGAACCAGAACGGAGTCGTGCACGGTGCGGAGGATGGGGATTTCACGCCGCGCCAGCCGGCCGGTCGTGCTGTCGGCGGCATCCGGCTCAAAAACGTACACCCAGCGGTTTTCGTAGATCGCGTGCCGCGGCACGAGTAGCGCGTCCTCCAGCGGCTTGGCCGGAAGCTCGGTCTTGCAATACATGCCGATGGACAGGTTGGGCTTCGACTCGCCCCCGCCCGAGCTGATCGTTGCCACCATGTCGACTTGTCGCACCTCGACGACCAGCCGCGCGGTCCGCGTGGCCTCGTCGACGCGCTCAAAGCGCGTGACCCGCCCGGTCCATGAAAACTCCTGCCCGTGCAGAGACCACTTCACTTTCACGCTCGGGCCGTCGCCGTGCTCGGCGCTGCCCAGCGCCTCGGGACGAATGGACTCCTCCAGCCAGCGCAGCTCGCGCGGATCGACGCCCACGGAAATCTCAAAGGCCTCCATGTCCGTGAGCGTGGCGATCGTAAAATGCGCGGTCACCACTTGCGCCTTGTAGGCTTGCACGGACTCCACCCGCGCCTCGAACGGGCAGCGAATCCTGGTGTTATCGAGATCGTGTTGCGCCAGCGTCAACCGAGCGCGAGCGGCGTCGAGCTGCGCCTGCGTCTCGGCGCGCACGTGCGGAATCACGGCCCGCTGGCTGGTCAGTTCGACCACGGCGCCCTTTTGGCGAAGGAACTTTTGCTGAGCCAGGTCGATGTCTCGCTGCGAGCCGACTTTCTCGACTTCATAAAGCTGCTCGACTGTGTGATGGTCCTCCGCGTCGATCGCCAACATGGCCTCGGCGTTGGCGATACGGGCTTCCAGATGGATCAGTTCATCGTCGTGCCGGGCTAACGCCGCCTCCAGCGCTCGAACCTCCGCTTCGCCTTGCCGAACGCGGGCGTCGTAGACCGTGGGGTCAATCTCAAAGAGCACGGCTCCCTTGGGAATCACTTTCCCTTGAGCCAAGTCGGGATGGACCTGAGTGAGCCGTCCGCTTACTTGGGGAACGATGTTAACTTGATGCTTGGGCCGCACCGTCCCGTGACCCTCCACGGGCGTCCGCTCGACTTGCGCGTGGACCGGCAGCACGGCCACTTCCAGGGTCCGTTCGGCATGGATCCGCTTGTTCGGCGCCGGCTTGGTGTAGATCAACCCGGCACAGGCGGCCGCCCCCGCCCCGATGATGCCGATGACCCCCATTGCAATAGCAAGTCGCACTGCCCTGTCCTTGGTCGCGGCGATAACCCTGCTCCTCTACAAAAGGTACGAAACGGAACCTACTGCTTATCGGACAAACCCACGCTCAACCCTACGGTGGACCGCAGCGCCCCGGGTTTAGCGGGCGTGTGTATCTTTCCGGCTCCTGAACATCTTGTCAATAAACGCGACGCAAACGGACCCTCCCCGTAAGAACCCGAGTTTTTGAGCAAGTTATCATGCCGCGGGCCTTATATCGGACGATTCGTGGGTCGGAGGCGCAGCTTGTTACACTACCGGGAAGAGGGCTCCTCCCCGGTTCGATTGATTTTGACGTGCCCAGCGGCCGCACCGCCTGTTAGTTAATGTGCTGATGCCCGTAATCCGCGCCGGCACACACGCGCCAACGCAACGCCAGTCAAGTCCGGAGCGGTGTAGGCAGTTGTCATCAGGCGTAAGTCCGCTTTGCGGGATCGAAGCCGCCTCCGCCGCGATTATCACGAATTTTTGCAATCCGCGTGCGGGCTCGCCCTTGTTTCGCCACGGAATGATGTTCATCACACACCCCTTTCGTTTCGAAAGCCGGGCGGCGCATACTTACGCGCTCTTCACCGTGATCTTCCGAGGCTTGATCGCCTCGATCTTGGGCAGATGGATCGTCAACACGCCGTCCTTCACCTCGGCATGGATCTTGGAACTATCGATCGACTCCCCCAAGCGGAACGAGCGATAGAAATCTCCAACGCCGTACTCCTGCATCAGAAACCGCGCCGCATCGTCTTTGTGATTTCGCGGCTCGATCCGAATGTGCAGGGCCAGCTCGCCGTTTTCATAATGGATGTCGACGTTCTCCGGCTTGGCGCCCGGGACATCGACCATCAGGAGCAGCTCATCGCGATTCTCGCGAATGTCCACGTTGGGCGAATAGATGCACCCGGCGCGAGTACTCTCAGGGCGCGCTTGGGTTCCTTCTCGTTTTTCCATTGTAGCAGTGGTCATAATTCAAACTCCTCTTTCAAGCCTTCGCGGCTGGTGTTTACGAGGTCTTCACGCTGATTCTCTTCGGCTTGGCCTCCTCGGCCTTGGGCAACGTGATCGTCAGCACCCCATCCTTGAGCACCGCCTCGACCTTCTCCGCGTTCACCAGCGTAGGCAGCGTGAGAAACCGCGAGAACTCGCCGACGCCGCGCTCTTGGCGGTGGAAGGTGTGGTCGCCCTCCCGTGTGGGCTTCCTCGCGCCCTTAATGGTCAGTTCGTCGCCCACGACGCTGACTTCGATGTCCTGCATGCTCACGCCGGGAATCTCCGCCTCAGCGTAGAGGTTTTCCGCATCCTCCCACACGTTCACGGCCGGAAACGTCGCGGAGGTCCGGAACAGCCCGCCGTTGCCGGGCTCAGTCCAGTCCTCACACAACCGGTCCAGCTCTTGGCGCAAATCTCCAAAGCCAAAACTTGTAGGCATCATTCTGCTCAGCAACATGTTTTCGTTACCTCCTTCTTAGGTAAACACGCCAACGCCCTCGCCGCGGTTCCTGGGCTTGCAGCGATTCTCTACTCGACTAGTTGGGCAACACTCGTGCCAGAGTGAACAAAGGCTGAGCGCCCCGAGCGGGCGCAATATCGCTGAAAAATATCGGACGAGCGGTTGGAGCGCTGGGGTGTTCCGCCAAGTTGACCGTGCCAAGCTGACACGACAGTTCTTCAAGCAAGAATCAAAGCTCTTACCTAACTTGCCAAACCGGGCCTCGTTGGCGACGATCGACGCGAGGGGTCGATACAGGCGGGGTAGGAGCTTCAAACTACCGCGCCAAGGAGGAAACCATGCACGCCACGCGGCACAACGGATTGGCCGGAAAAGCTCGTCGGATGCGTGATGTAAGTCGCGCCCACCGGTTGCACATGCGACAACTACTCGATGAGTACCAGATTGACGACGGCTTTCCGACTCGGCCCGAACGGTTCATCCCCGTGCGAAACCGCTACGAATTCCTGCCCTCGGCCGTCAACGACCTCGAAGACGCCGTACCCACGCTCGGCCCACAACTCGAGTTGGCCCTCGCACCGGCAGCAAGAGCCGCAGAGGCTGGTACTCCGACCCAATCCACGGGCTTGCCAACGCTGCCGTCACCTACATCTTTGGCTGCGCCTGAACCTCGCCCAACTCGGTTGACGTTCACACCCCTCGACCATGTCCGCCGGCGTCGACAAAAACTCACACCCGGCGGGTTCGTCTTCGGGTGCGCTCTGGGCAGCGCGGCCGCGGCCGTCGTGCTATTGGTATTACAACTCACCGTTGGATAGCGCAACTCCACGCGCCGTGTTCGGCTGAATGCCGCGAGCGCGACGCGCCTTGGCGTGTGCGCGGGCCGACTCTATAATCCCGCCCGTTGGCCCGCCAGGTATCGCCTCACAACGGTATTTGGACCTCGCCGCGAGAGTGGGTTCGGACGATGAATGATCTCAAAATACAACGTTCCGTCGCAAAATGGGTCTGCGGGCTATTCCTGCTGAGCGCCCCAGCCCTCGGCGCGCCGATCGATCCGAAGGACCCTCCCCAAGGGCGCTTCAGCGACGAATGGGCCGAAATCTACCTCACCGGCCACAAGGTAGGCTATGCCCATACAACGATGGCCCGCGCGGGCGACACCATCTCGACCTCCACGGACTTCCATCTTGTCATGGGCCGCGACGAACAGCCCATCAAGATCGGAATGACGCAGTACACGACCGAAACTCTGGCCGGCGCGCCCCTCACCTTCGGCTCCGAGATGGACATGTCAGTCATGAAGTCCGGCACGAAAGGCAAGGTGACGGATGGGAAAGTGACGATCGTCACCTCGCAGTATGGAATGGAACAGACGAAGACCTTTGATTACCCCAGCGGCGCCTACATGGGCTGGGGGACGTTTCGAGAGTCGTTGCTGCGCGGCTTCAAGCCGGGCACCGAATACACGCTGTTAGCCTACGCGCCCGAGCTGCGCCTCGACGGCTCGGTGAGGGCCATTACCAAGCTCGGCGACTGGGAGCAGATCGAGATCCGCGGCAAGAGCGTCAAAGGCCAGAGAGTCGCCGTCACCATGGAGTCGCCGGTGGGCTCGTTCGAGATGCTTTCCTGGATCGATGCGGATGGCGTCCCCCTGCGTGCCAAGGTCCCCATGCCCGGCGTCGGCGACATGGAAATGCTCGCCGCGGATCAAGCCACGGCACTCGCTCAGTTCGCCCCGCCCGAGTTCTTCAACAACACGATCGTTCGCGCCAAGCGGACGATCGACCGCGCGAAAACACAGCGCATCAAGTATCGCCTCACCTCCATCAAGCCGGACGTAACCCTCGGCGACTTCCCCACCACCGACATGCAATCCGTCGTCTCCAAGGCCGACGATGCCATCGAGCTTGTGGTTCAGCGCCGCCCCTATCAGCGCCAGGCGACGAATCCCGAATCCCGAATCCCGAACCCCGACCTCGCCGAGTACCTCGAAAGCAACCTGATGATCAACACGGCCGATCCCAAGCTGATCGAGCTGGCCAAAGACGCCGCCGGCGGCGAGAAGGAGCCCTTCGCCTTGGGCGACAAGCTGCGCCGCTTCGTGACCGACTACGTGCAGACCAAGAGCCTCAACATCGGCTTCGCCACCGCCAGCGAAGTCGCTCGCACTCGCGAAGGCGACTGCAGCGAACACGGGCTGCTGCTGGCCGCCCTGGGTCGAATCAACGGCCTGCCCTCGCGCGTCGTCGTCGGTCTCGCCTACGTGCCGGTCTTCGGGCGCCAGGACGACATCTTCGGCTACCACCTGTGGACGCAGTTCTACATCGACGGGCGCTGGGTGGACTTCGACGCGGCCCTCCGCGAGACCGAGTGCAGCCCGGCGCGCATCGCCTTCGCCGTCTCCTCCCTCAAGAATGCCGGTCTCGCCGACCTGAGCCTCCCCCTGCTCAAGAAGATCGGGGCCATCGACATGGACATCCTCGAACTCGAAGAAAAGTGACCACGTTTGATCGGTGATCCGAGCCGCGACCGTGAGGGAGCGGGCTCCTCCGGCTCGCAAGCTCCATAACCGCTTGCTCACGCGCGCGGCTCGGTTTCAACGGCCGCTAAACAAGGATTCATCGGGCCTACTGGCGAGGACAGCCGGTCCGTGGAATAATCGTATCCGGTCGGTTGGCGCGGCGGACCCACGGCGCGGAACGGGTCCCACCGCGAGGTAGTCATGATTTCGAAAGGATGATCCATGCGGCGTCGAGGATTGGGCCTGGCTGTCGTGCTAGCGGCGTTGGTGGCGGGTACCCCTGCGGCTCGCGCTCAAGTCCCCTGGGACGTGTATCTCGATCCCGAATCGGACGCCATCTGCGACTTGGTCAACGCGGCGAACCTGGAAGTCGTAGTGCTCACCGACACCGGCGAACTGGTCGTCGTAACCGGTGACGACTACATCCTCCCGCGCACATTCGTCGATGAAGAGGGCGTTTTCTTCTTTGACGGGCTTCCGTTTGGAGAAGTCGCGTTCGCCAGCGACGGCGACGGCTTCCGTACGCTGTGGTTGTTGGCCCCCGACGGCACCGTCTTAGAGCTGGACGAGTTCACCGGCGAGCCCATCTTCACGAACCTGTTCCCCGTGGATTTCGTGAGCGTGCCCTGCGACGCCTGCGAGCTCTGGGACGACCCGGCGGACTGCGTCTTCGACGACGACCAGGACGGCATCCCCGACGACGAGGACTTTTGTCCCGATACGCCCCCAGGCGAGCCGGTCGACGCCGACGGCTGCGCCTGCTTCGAGGTGGACTCGGACGGCGACGGCCTCGACGACTGCGACGACGAGTGCCCGTTCGACTTTGGCGACGACATCTTCGGCTGCCCGTGCGATGAGTTCGACGACGACCTAGACGGCGTCGATAACTGCGACGACGCCTGCCCCGACACGCCGCTCAACACCTTCGTGACCGACGACGGCTGCCCCTGCACCGCCTTCGATGAGGACGATGACGGGATCAACGACTGTTTCGATCTTTGCCCCAACACGGGGTTCGGCGACGAGGTCGATGACGACGGCTGCGAGATCGTGGTGATTGTGAATCCTCCGCCGGTCTTCGTCGCCTGCGGGAACTTCTCCACGCTGGCCATGATCTCGACCCTGTGCGGACTGGCAGGCCTCGGCTTCGTTTCCCGACGGCGCAGGAGCCGTATGGCCGGTGATCCGACGGCGTAAGCCGCGTAGCGTCCCAACGGGACGTCCTGAGTGTAGCCCGGCGTTTTCAACGCCGGGGAAGATACGGCGCTTCGAGCCAAGTGCCGTAGGTACGGCTGAGAAGAGCAATGTTGATGGGTTCTCGTCGTGTCCGGTTTTCGCCGCTATTTGTCTTGGCTCTTGTCAGCACCGCCTCTGCCCAGACCAAACCCTGGGACCTGTTCCTGGACGCCCAATCCACCTCCGCCTGTGACGTGGTGAATGCGGATAATGCCGAGTTTGTGGTGCTCAGCGCCACGGGCCAATTGATAATCGTCACCGGAACGGACGTAACCCTCGAGGACACCCTCGTGGACCAGGACGGCTTCGTGTTTTTCGAGGGCGACCCGGCCGGCACGATCGCCTTCGCCACCGATGGCGACGGCCTGCGCTCGCTGTGGTGGCTATCGCTCACCGGCACGGTGGTCCGCGTGAACGGCTTTACCGGCCAGCCCTCCTTGACTGACAGTGTCCCCGCGGACTTCACCGACTTGCCCTGCGACGCCTGCGAGTTCTGGGATGACCCCGCCTTCTGTGAAGCCGACACGGAGCCCCCGCCTACGTTTCGCCTCTGCGGCAACGACGTCCCCTTGCCGGTCACCACCGCCATGATCGGCCTCTTCGCCGTCCGCTTCGCCCGAGGACGACGCCGACCGCAACCCCCTCCCCCCGACGAGCCGCCAATCCGAGCCGGGCTGTCCGCAGCCCGGCCCACAGCCTTCGCCGCAACCGGACCCGAGCCGCAAGCGTATTTCTGCGGTCTCCCGTCTCCGATGGGGCTCGCTGTCACGCGATCACCAAAGTCGCCAACGCTTCCTCATGGACCGTGTGTCGCAAAAAACACAGCGCAATCCAGCATATCCACCTGTGCGTTCTCGTCGTAGTCAAACACCGCGCGGCAGAACGCCGCGTCATGCAGCGGGTTTCGCGGCCTGGGCGGTACGCCCGGACCGGACATGCAGTCCACAAAAGCGGCCAGGGTTTCGCATTCGTCGAGGTAGCCATTTTCGTTCTCGTCAAAGAAGGGTGACTCCTGGATTTCGCACTGGTCATTCTGATCATTTCGATTGCAGTCCAACCCCACCCCGCACGTCTCCGAGCACGGATCGCCGCCGCACAGAGGATTGCACGCATCGGTGAGCGGGCAAGCGGAGGAACAAGCCGTCGATGGACAGACCAGCGGATCACACCTTGTCGTGCAACCCGGCGCGCAAGCATCGCTGCCGGGACAGAACGGATTACAACGCGTGCCCGGACAATCGGGATCGCAGAAACAAAGGGCGTTACAAGGGTGCCCGCCGCACGTTGGATTGCACAAGACGTTGCCGGGACAGAGGAATGGGCTGCACTGGTGGACGCAACCGGGATCACAGTAATTCCCGCCGGCGCAGGCACCGTCGCATCGTGCCTCTTCGGGGCACCGCTCCGGGTTGCAATGGTTATCCGTGCAATTGGTGGCACACTCAAAAACGCAGCCCGGGGCGCACTGGTTCCCTCCGGGACAGGCTGGATTGCACCGCGTCCCGGGACAGGCCGGGTCGCAGAAGCAACCCGGGCCGCAGGGGTGTCCGCCGCAAATCGGGTTGCACGCCACATTGCCCGGACAGAGGAATGGGTCGCACTCGGTGGAGCAACCCGGATTACAGTAATTCCCGCCGGAACAGGTTCCGTCACAACGCGCCTCTTCGGGGCACCGCTGCGGGTTGCAATGGTTCTCTATACAAAAAAAGGAATCGCACTCGGTGGCACATCCCGGCTCGCACGGGCCCGGATTGCAGCCTAGAACCGGTTTCATAACCTCCTGAATGAAGGGATTTCCGAAGAATTCGCGCCACCCTTGAATGGCGCGAAGCTTGAATCGTTGTTCTACTGGCTGTCGAATGGAGGTGTTCGATGGCC
>Ga0187893_10000223_pt1 | contig 141991 bp, 111 predicted proteins | sample MA1701074metaG_FD_139574 | JGI IMG/M metagenome (GOLD analysis project Ga0187893, IMG submission 139574) | White microbial mat communities from a basaltic lava cave in the Kipuka Kanohina Cave System on the Island of Hawaii, USA - MA170107-4 metaG ...
GCCGTCTTGGGCAGGTCCGCCGTGGCCACCCACAGCTGCTTCTGTCGTTGTCGTCGCTTGCGTCGCCCCATTGCCATAGAACAATTCTGACACGTTCTGTATTTTCACCACAGGCTGCTAGGCCCGCTCGAGAACGAGCCTCTTATCAGCCGCGTCCGCGTGGAGCCGGGCTATGGGCTCCGGGGCGTTGTCGCCGCCCGCTTTGACATGCCGAAGCACCGTCTGGACGCCCGCCGGGAATTGATTCTCCGCATCCAGGACGTCGATGGCGGGATTTCCGAGCTGCGGGCGGCGCAGCAGCCGCCCGGCGCGCCGCGGTAGGACGTTTAACACGGAGAGGCGTCTCGCCCTCACTCCGGCGGCGCAACCACGACTTCTTCGTAAGCATGGCGTTTCGTGATGGCGCCGCCGTGCAAAAATACCTCGAGCGCCTGCTCGTAGAGGTCTTTTGCGATGGCCAGATCGCCCTGCCAGCAGCCGAGCTTCTGGTAGCGCCCGATCGCCGCCGCCAGGGCGTTCTGATTGATTTGCGGAAAGAAAGACGCTTCCTTTTCGGCGACAGCGCTGGCCGGAGATTCCTGCACCCAGCGGCGGGCCTTGCGATAGGCGCGCAGGAAAGGCCGGGCACGGTCACTCGCCAGGAACTCACGGGTCGCCATCAGACTGCTGAAAGCCACTTCAGGCATCGCCGCGCCGACCGAGGCCACTACGTGGCCGGAGCCGTCGTGTTCCAGTTGCTGTGGGGCCGGGCCTTGCTGATGGACATAGTCTCCACGGCCCGAGCGGAAGGTAGCATCCATCTCATCAACGTCCCCGGCATCGACCACGACGATCTTGCTCCAGTCAACGCCTTGCACGTGCGCGGCGTAGCGCAACATCAGCAGAGGCTGGCCGCCATGATCGGCAAGCAACGAGGAGCGCTCGAGCGCCTTCCACACAAAGCCCGGATCGGGTTTGCGCCCGGTGAGGAAGAAACCATCCCTGCGGTTAATGAGAGCGAAGTGGACCGGCAGTTCTTTCTGGCCCTTCTCCATCGGCCCCCAGTTCGACCCCGGCGCTGACTGCATCACGTCAATTTCTCCGCGCTGCAGCAGGCCATGCGACCCGCCCGTGGGGGGCAATACGCTATAGGCGGCCTCAATTCCTTCCTCGGCGAGGAAACCCCCGGCGATTGTGGCGATGAGCGGGCTGTAGAACGCGGAATGGCGCGCGACCATGATACGGAGTTTGGATTCGTGCAACGGCATGAGGTCCTTAAGGAAACATGAACAAACGGGACAGCCTCAATTTTGACCTGTCCGCACTCCGGTCGACAACCGCAGCGAATTGCCGAAATGCGCAAGAAACGCCTGATCGAAGGAGCAGCTTTCTTCTGTCAACTGCTCTGGTCGAGCAGTCCGGGCACTGCCAAATAGCTTTCCCGCGGCAACGGGAGTCTCTTTTCCCCGTGTTTCCTTTCGTCAAGCCTTTGGCAGAGAATGGTTTATCGGATTCGCGAGTGCGGCCATCGGGACTGCAGAACGCCTCCACCAGGAAATTGAGGCTATCCCATTTCCCGATCCATTTCCCAATTTCCATTTTCAGGGCGTGTTGAGAGCCAGCTTGCCGCCGTAAGCCTCCAACCGCGAGTCGGAGGTGAGCAGCGTCATGTTCTCCGAGTGCGCCTGCGCCACTAGCAAGCGATCGAATGGATCATCGTGATGGCGCGCGAGGGCTCCTGCGGCTAGAGCGTGCCTCACGGAAATGGCTAACTCGTGAAACCGGCTGGCGGCCAACGCTGCCTCGAGGTTTTCGGGGGCTTGTAGCTTGCCAAGACTCTTTTTGATGGCAATTTCCCAAGCCGTGGCGGCGCTCACAAAAACTTCCTCGTTGCGTACAATCAGCTTTCTCGATCGCGGGGTAAGGCGGGGCGAATCCGCCAACCACCAAAGCACGATGTGAGTATCCAGCAACAGCCTCATGGCCGTTCTCCCCGGAAGGCGGCCGCGACCTCATCGGATAGCACGTCAAAATCCTTGGCGATCTTCACTTTCCCCCGCCAGAACCCAGGCGTGCGCTCGGAAAGCGGCGCCATCTCATACCGAACGAGTTTCGCGATCGGCCTTCCGGCCTTCGCAATCACCACTTCCTCGCCGGCGACAACGCGTTCCAGGAGCCGGGAAAGATGGGTCTTAGCTTGGTGGATATTTGTGAGTTTCATATAGTCTGTATAATAAACTAAGCTTAGTCTAGTTACAACTTGAAGGGCGAGCGAGAGGACTGATTCGGCATGGCTCGCTCAAGAACTCGAATCGTTGAATTCAGAAAGCTTGCCCGGAAAGGCCCTAGTGCAGCCCTCATCGTCCGACTCATGATGGCCCTCAATGACTTGTGCTTGGCGGATATGGCGCTGGCAGAGTGGAAGGAGCCAGCAACACGAGGCCGAAAGTCACGGCAGATGGGCGCGCAGATGTACTTCATGCGGTTGCAGATTGCACACATGTATGAAGGTTTGGAGGTCCTAGCGGCAGTTCGACGGGATCCAACGCTGAACTCGCTCGTAAACCGCTGCGATTCACAAACTCGGATGCTGTTCAAGAAGCTCTGCGAGTTCCTCCGTCGAGGTTCGCAAAGAAAGGAGCTTGAGAGACTTGTTGGGCAGGTTCGCAACAACCTAGCATTCCACTACGAGGAAAGTGGCCGCCAGATCATGCGGGTTCTTCTAGAAGGGGCATCCAGACCCGAGGGTCGGACTTCATCTATCACGCGGGGCCGGACGGCGCACCTTTGGCACTTCAAGGTCGCTGACGACATCCTAGATAGCATTGTTGTTCGAGAAATCTGGGGCATCCCCAAAAACGCATCCCTGCGTCTTGAAGCGGATAGGATTGCCGAGCGTGTACAGCAGATCGTCAAGGAGTTCGGAGATTTCTCAGCGGAACTGATCTAGAAGTATTTTGACGAGTGAGGAAAGGAAGTGCCAGGAAAGTCGAGCCCAGCCGGAATAGTGCGTTTGGTTCCAGTCAGATCTCCTGGGCGGCTCGCTGCCGTCCTACGGCCGATTCCCAGCAACACGCCGGAACTCGCCGAGCTGGTAGTGGTGGCGCGTCTCTGCCGGCCAGCCGAGCCAATCCGCGGCGTATTCATCGGCCGCCGAGTAGGGCACGAAGTAGCTGTGATAGCCACCGTAACCGGCCGTGATGCTCTTCTCCAGAGCGCTAACGACTCCATGGGGTGAGACATCGTGCGTGTTGCGAAGGAACCAAATCACCTGGGCCTCGCCGCGCTGAATCCGGTCGCGGGCCTGCCCGACCCCTTCGTCGCCGCGAACTTTGACAAGGTCGATGCGCCCACCAAGCCGGGCGACCAGAGGGGAAGGGTCTGTGTTGTAGCCGTCGATCAGCAGGAGAGCTCGTTGGCCTGCCGAGCGTTCCTCGATCTGCTGCGCGATCTCCTCGAAGGGAACGAGGTAGCCCTGGTTCAAGAAGCCTGTTTTCCGAAAGTAGCTGGAAAGGCCGCCGGCCTGGACTAGAAGGATGCCGCCGAGAATGAGCGACCCCAACGCCCGTCCCCGTAAGCGCCCTCGGACCAGCCAACGCAGGTAGAAGGGCAGCAGGAAGAGCAGCCTGGCGCCCATGAACGGAAAGCTCACCCAGGCCGAGGCGCCGACGTACCCGATGCCCGCGGCCGTGGCAACAAGAGGAAACCACTTGGGTGCGGGCCGCGCGCCGCGCCAAAGCAACCACAGCACGCCGGGAGCCAGAATGAGGCCGAGTTTGATGGCCCATCCCTGAAATGCCTCGCCATATGTGAACGAAGTGAACCAGAACGCCAGCTTGACGCACGTTTCCAGCAGGAAGTTGGGGACGAGGAAGTAGGGTTCGGCGCCGGGAACGCGCGTCAAGGCATGCGCGAAAGTGGCCATCCAGGGCAAATAAAGCAAGCCGATCAGTCCGTTGACCATCCCCCAGCGTTTCCACAGGAAAGCGCTTTGCTCGCGCCGGCAACGCAGAGCGAACAACAGGGCCGTGGCGCCGGCAATGGCCAGACCCGGCAGGTAGTGAACGTAGAGCAGGAGCGCCGCCGCGGCAGCGTAACGCACAAGACGGCGCCGATCCGCGGGTTGTCGCAGAAATGCCGACGCCGCGTACACCGCCAGGATCGCCACGAAGAGCTGAAGACTGTAGGAACGGGCCATCCGCGCATACAGCAGCAGCGTGGGCGACAGGGTCCATAGCGCCAGGAACCAAGTTCCGAAATCCGCTGGACGTTGGCGCAGCCACAGGACGTAAAGCAAGGGCGTTGAGAGCAGCGCAAAAAGCGCCGAAAACGCCCGCGCCTGCTCGATTTCGAGCTGCCCAAAAGGCAAGTCCGACCAGGCTTTGACCAGGAAATAGTACAGCGGCGGGTGGATATCATCCCACAGAATCGATGGGATCTCGCCCCAGGGCCGATGGATCACCTCAAGCGTGAACTGTTCGTCGCCCCAAACGGGAAGCAAGCCAAGGCGCGGGAACAGCAACCCCGCCTGCACCAGCAGGAAAAAAATCAACCAGCCCGCGGGAAAGCGGCTCCGTGCTCGGGCAATGCGGGGCATGCATCGGAATCTAGCACGGCTGAGGCCTGGAGCAGAAGCCTCGCCGGCCTCGATCATCTCGCGAGTTGGGACAATCGTGACGATGTTGAGCGAGCAGCCCGAGAAGCGCAGCCCCAGGGCTGCGGAACAGTGCAAGATCCGCCGTAAGCAAACTACAGCGGCAAGGAAGCCGGCAACGTGATAGTCTGGCCGGACCGACCATCCAGAATGCGGAGTTGGCCGCCGCTGAAATCGATGTCGCTGACCCCGAGAAAACCTTGCGGCGTGCGGGTCCAGAAGAACAGATAGTTCGATTCAATCTTCGACTGCGCCGGCAGCCAGCGGTAGAGCAGTTGTCCGAAGAGGGTGTTTTGCGTGATGACTTGGCGCCTGGGCAAGTCAAACGCTTGCGTCCCGAATTCCAGTCCGCGGGCCATCATGCCCGAAGGCGGGTACGACTCCCAGATTTGCAGCCAAGGGTTTTCCGAAGGTTTGACCACGTAGCCCAGCAGCAGACGCTTTTGCGGATGAAGTGCCGTAACAAAAGCAAAAGGCCGGCTAGAATCGAACAAGTGGCCGGTATGGTCGCCGGAGTTCGGTGGATTGGGCGCGGCCCTGAGATCCTCGGCGCGTCCGTCGAGGGTCGGGGCCATCGGCCAGTCAAACTCCTTTTCGGAGGGGAGGCGGTGCGGTATCCGGCGGCGCCCTTCACCGTAAGGCCGGGTCAGAGCGCGATTCTTGGAAATGTCGACGACTGTCACGCCCGCTTCCAAAAAAGGCGAGCCGATGGTGGCATGCTCAGCCCAGGAGATAGGCCGGTCGAACGCGAGAAGGCTCTCCAGCTCACTGTGCACGTAGACGACATTTTCACCGTCCACAAGCTTGATTGTGCGCGTGAAAAGTTCCTGGGCGCGGGGCAGTTGCACCGCTTGTACCAGCGTTGCAACCTTGCCCTCCTTTCCGGAAGCCTGTGTAACCCAGGGAAGGGTGTGCGCCTCCCCATGTCCAGGCAAGCCCGCCTCGCGTTCTTCGTCAGACACGGGGCCGAAGCCATCGACACAGACGAAGTGGCCTGTCACGCCGTCGAAGCGTTGTGTGCGCCCGTCTTCGCGCCGGCCGCGAATCGGATCCCAGAAGGGATTCATTTTTTCGGTATCCTCTTTCAGCACGATGCTTGCAAACGCCCCACTCTGGGGAAGCACCGTCAGCTCAAGCACATCATTCGCGAGCTGCAGAGCCGGATGCCCTTGAAAGTCAGCCTTAACAAGGGCGTCGGGCGGCGCCGCGGATAGCGCGGCCCAGGCTACGGCCAGAACCAGGCCGGCCGGCACGAGCGCAAGGCGCCGAAACCTTTGTGGATACAACCGTCCCGCAAACATTCGGATTCCCCCGGAAGAGTGGATTGCCCGACATAGCGGCCCGCCGGCCGTTGGGGCAGAACAATTATACGGGAACGGAGGTTAAGCCGAGGGGAGGAGGAAGAACTGGAATTTCGAATCGCCGACTACGCTGGGGCCGGGCGCGCTATTGCTTGCCGATTTCGTAAACGTAGATCATGTGGGTGCGGCCGTCGCCCCGCACCCGCTCTGTCTTAATAGGCGTCCAGCCGTCAATCTGAAAGTCGTGAGAAACAACCCGCGAACCGGGCTTGAGACTCTGTTCCAAATTGGGGCGAAGCATCTTATTGACGGAGGTGAGGAGGTAGAGCGTGACGACCGACGCGGGGCTTAGATCGACCTCAAGCAGGTGGCCCTGGATGACTTTGGCGCGATTCTCAAGGCTGAGTTCCTTCAGGCGGGCTTCCGATTTCTGCACGAGTTCAGGATCGATTTCCACGCCCACCGCTTTGGCGCCGAATCTTTCCGCCGCCGCAATGATGATGCGGCCATCGCCTGAGCCAAGGTCGTACACCGTATCGGTCCGCTTGACTTCCGCCAGCTCCAGCATGCGCTCGACGATCTTTTGCGGCGATGGCACGTAGGGCGCGAGGCTTCGCATCTCCAGCTTCTGGGCCGCCGCTACCGATACCGCCGCGAAAATGAGGACTGGCAACTTCCGGTCGTGTTTGAAAGAGAAACTCATGATCTGCTCCCCTGGGACCGTTGCGCGCGGGCAACGGCACTCAACCTAGCCATTGGGACGGCTGGAACAAGGATCTCGTTCTCGATGGGAAAAATAAATTGGTGGCTTAGCTCACAGCGGAGCCGGTATCGCGGGTGCAAGGGCAGGAGTCGCACGCCTCTCCACGATGACTTTAGCCCCGACAGCCCCGATGGGAAGGGCTCAGACGCGACGGTGCGAAAAACCGGCTCGCGAGACAAGGCTGGATTCCTCGGATACGCCATCGAGGTCTTCACGTCCTCCGCTGGTCACCCTGTTAGGATTTAATGCAGGCTTTGCTCACACTTTAGCATGCCCTCTGGAGTGTTGCAGCGGGAGCCGGTGTGTTTTGGCCCCATGAAAGCAGCTCGTTTACAGTCTCCCGGCGGACCGCTCGCCATTGAAGAGACCGCCAAACCCGCTCCCGGCAAGGGCGAGGCCTTGGTGCGAGTCGAAGCCTGCGGTCTCTGCCATTCGGATCTTTTTATCCGTTCCCTGGATACTCTGCCGAAGACGCCCCTCACTCTTGGCCACGAAGCGATCGGCCGCATCGAGCAGGTCGGCGAGAGCGTCACCGGCTGGAACCCGGGGGACCGCATAGCTATTACCTACCTTTTCGCCGGGTGCGGGTGTTGCGAGTTCTGCGAGGCGGGCCGGCCCGAAATCTGCCCGCGCCAAATCAATACGGGATATCACGTGGATGGAGCATTCGCAGAATACGTGGCGGTGCGAGCGGATAGGCTGGTGGCAGTCCCGGACGATTTGCCGGCCGAGCAGGCCGCGCCTCTTTGCTGCGCCGGCTGGACGGCGTATCACGCCGTCAACCAAACATCGCTGGCGCCGGGTTCGTGGCTCGCGATTTTCGGCGCCGGCGGCCTGGGTCAGATGGCGATTGCGTTCGCTCGCCTGCGCGGATTGCGCGTGGCCGCGGTGGATCTGGAGGCAGAGAAACTCGCCAGCGCATCGAAGCTAGGCGCCGAACTTGCCGTCAACGCCCGCGAGGAAGATGCAGTCCGCGCCCTGAGGAAAGTCGGCGGTGCGCACGCCGCGATCTCTTTCGTGGCGTCCGCTTCGGTGGTGGCTCCCGCGTTCAAAAGCCTCCGCCGCCAGGGTCTGCTTGTGCTGGTCGGCTTGGCGCTGGAAAACTTCGAGCTACCGCTGGTGGACACCGTGCTCAAACAGGCCCGCGTGCAAGGCAGTTTTCTTGGCACGCGAGACGAATTGCAGGAGGTTTTCGAGATTGCCCGGCAGGGGAAGATCCGCGTCGAGACCGAGCCGTGCGAACTGGAGGGGCTTCCAGACGCGATGGAGCGCATGCATGCCGGCCGGCTGAACGGCCGAGCAGTTGTGCGATTTCCGGGAATCGCCTAGGGCTTGCCGAACTACTCGATCCAGCCACCGCCAAGCACGAGATCGCCGTTGTAAAACACAGCCGCCTGCCCAGGAGTGACTGCCCGCTGCGGCTCGTCGAACTCAATTTCGACGCGGGCCGGGTTGGAGGTGGGTCGCACGATGCCCGGCGCGGGCCGAAATTGATGCCGGATCTTGATGTCGGCGCGCAGCGGCTCGCGCAACTGCTCCAGGGCAATCCAGTTCACCTGATTGGCGAGGAAGGTCTTGCGCAGCAGCCCTTCTTGCGAGTCAACGAAGACCTTGCGGCTCGCAGGCTCGATCTGGACCACGTACATGGGCTTTCCCGTGGCGACGCCCAGGCCACGCCGCTGCCCGATCGTGTAGTGGTGAATGCCGCGATGCTCTCCGAGCACCTTCCCGTCGACACCCACAAGCTCCCCTTGCACATCGGGCGTCGCCGCGCCCTTCTGCTCAAGATAGGCTTCGACGAAGCGCGCATAGTCCCCGTTGGGGACGAAGCAAATCTCGTGGCTCTCGCCCTTGTGCGCGACGGGAATCAGCATTTCAATCGCCCGGCGGCGCACGTCGCGCTTTTCCAGTGATCCCAGTGGAAATTCCGTCGCCGCCAGCTGCTCCTGCGTCAAGCCGAAAAGAAAGTAGGACTGGTCCTTGGTGTGGTCCACGCCGCGCCGCAGCAGATACCGCCTGCCCGCAGCGTCAAACTCAACGCGGGCGTAGTGTCCCGTGGCGATGCGCTCCGCGCCCACCTGGCGCGCCATCTGCAGGAACTGGTCGAACTTGATGAAGTTGTTGCAGAGCGTGCAGGGAATCGGCGTGCGCCCGGAAAGATAATCGTTCACAAACGGCTCGACGACTTCCTTCTCGAAGCGCTCTTCAAAATTGACCACGTAGTATGGGATGCCGAGAAACTGGGCTACGGAGCGCGCGTCGTACACGTCGTCGAGAGAACAACAACGGCCTGTCGTGCCCCCTTCGGGGGTCAGCTCCGGCAGGCGGCGCTGGTTCCACAGCTGCATCGTCAGGCCGACAATCGGCCGGCCCTCGCGCTTCAGCATGCCCGCGACGGCGGAAGAATCCACTCCACCGCTCATCGCGACTGCCGTCAGACTGTGGTTCCGTGCATCCATGAGAATCACGTGATACCTGTTCGCGAAAGAGCCCCAATAAGGAGGGGCGACCCGGCGTCAACGCGCAAAGGCAGGCGAAAGCCTGCGCAAGTGCTGCACGACCGCCGGGATCGCCTCCAGCAGAGCGCCGGCCTGGTCTTCGGAATTTTCCTTGCCGAACGAGAAACGAAGACACGAACGAGCCTGTTCACGCGAAAGCCCGATCGCCGTCAGCACGTGAGACGGCTCCACGGAGCCGCTCGAGCACGCCGCGCCGCTCGAAACAGCCATTCCCTTGAGGTCGAGAGCGATCACCATCGCCTCGCCTTCCAGATACTCGAAGAATATATTCGACGTATTGGGAACACGCGGCGAAGTCTTGGCATTGATCGAGGCGTGCTCGATTCGTTCCATCACGCTTCGTTCGAACCCGTCTCGTAGAGCCGTCAGCCGTTCTCTTTCCACAGCGAAGTGTGTTTGTACAAACTCCGCCGCCTGTCCGAGGCCCACGATACCAGGAACGTTTTCCGTGCCCGGACGCCGGTCTCGTTCGTGATGACCGCCGTGTTGGATGGCGCCCAGCTTCGTTCCCTTGCGCACAAAGAGCGCGCCGACGCCCTTGGGTCCGTAAATCTTGTGCCCGCTGAGCGTGAAAAGGTCCACGCCCAGTTCGTGCATATTCGTCGCGAGCTTGCCGCAGCTTTGAACGCCATCGCTGTGCAACAGTGCGCCGGCTTCGCGCGCAATGCGGGCGATCTCAGCAATAGGCTGCACCGTACCGATCTCGTTGTTTGCATGCATGATCGAAATCAGCACGGTCTCAGGACGGAGGGCGGCCCGAACATCACCAGGCGAAACGACGCCACTCGACCCGACTCGCACGTAGGTGACATCGACCCCTTCGCGTTCCAGCGCACGGCAGGTACTCAACACCGCCGGATGCTCGATCGCGCTGGTGATGACGTGCTTGCGAGGACCGGGGGCCGCCCGCACGGTTCCTAGGATCGCCAGGTTGTCCGCCTCGGTGCCGCCGCTGGTGAAGACGATTTCGGCCGGTTTGGCGTTCAGCAACCCCGCTACTTGGCGCCGCGCGCGCTCGACTCCAGCCTTGGCGTCCTGGCCGAAGGTGTGGATGCTCGAAGCGTTGCCGTAGCCGCCCCGCAAATAGGGCAACATCGCCTCGAGGACTTCGTCCGCGACGGGCGTTGTGGCATTGTGATCAAAATAGTAGCGGCGCATGAAACAGCAGTGACATCATTGATTATATCGTGGCCCCTGCGATCATCACTCTGACGACCGATTTCGGCACTCGCGATCACTACGTGGGCGTGATGAAAGGCGTGATCGCTTCCATCAACCCGGCCGCGAAAATCATCGACATTTGCCACGAAGTTGCTTTCTATAACGTGGCCCAGGGCGCCTTTTTCATCGCACAAGCGTACCGTTACTTTCCGAAAGAGACGGTCCACGTGGCCGTCGTCGACCCGGGCGTCGGCAGCGCGCGGAGGGCGATTCTCGCGGAAGCGGCGGGTCAGCGTTTCGTAGCGCCCGACAACGGCGTGCTGTCACAGGTGCTTGAGCGCGAGCGACACACCGTGAGGGCGATTCGGGTGGAGCGTTTCGCCCTGCAGCCCACCAGCCAAACATTTCATGGCCGCGACATCTTCGCGCCCGTGGCAGCGTGGTTGTCGAGCGGGAAGGAGTGCGCCGAGTTCGGGGATGCCGTCGGCGACTATGTGCGGTTGGAGAGGACAGACCCTGTGTTAGTGAAGCCAGGCCGCTGGCGAGGGCGCATTCTCAACATCGATAGCTTCGGGAACATCGTGACGAGCTTACCAGCGTCGCTCCTGACGGAAGCGGCAGGTGAGGCGCGAGTGGAAGCGGGCCGGATTCAGACTGAGCACGTTCACACCGCCTATGCCCAGGCCTCTGCCGGAGAACCTTTTGTGATCGCGGGCAGTTCCGGCTACATCGAGATCTCGATCAAGCAAGCTTCCGCCGCCAAAGCCGCAGGCGTCGAAATCGGAGATCGCGTCGATCTCATATTCCATGTTTGATGCAGGAAGATCAGTGACGATATCAGTCGGCCTGGTTTCCCGCGGAGGGGAGCGAGATGCGAGCGCACAAACCTCCAAGCTTCGAATCTTCCAGGGCGATCGACCCGCCGTAGTGCTCGGTCAGGTCGCGAACGATCGAAAGGCCAAGTCCTGATCCCGGCGCCGCCTCGTCGATTCTGACCCCTCGTTCCAGCACGACGCCGCGGAGAGGGCCCGGCAATCCGGGTCCGTCATCCTCCACGGTGAAAGCGAGGAAGGAGCCATTGTCCACCGCAACGAGGACAACCTTCGCGCGCGCCCACTTGCAAGCGTTGTCCAGCAGGTTGCCGAGAATCTCATCCAGGTCCTCCCGTCGAACCCGAGCGCAGATCTGGGGACCGACGGACGTGGAGACTTCAAGCGCTCGCCCGGCGTACAACTTCGACAGCGTTCGCACCAGTGCCTCGGCGCAGGGAGCTACAAAGCAGCGGGCTGTCTCCGTCGGCCCGGAAGCAGCAACCCGAGCCCGCGCCAGATGGTAGTCCACCTGATTGGACATGCGCCGCACCTGCTGGGTGATCGCCTCCGCTAGCTCGGTATGATTTGCGGCGCCGGCGACTTCAGCCTCGCGCGCCAGCAGTGCGAGCGGGGTCTTGAGGCCATGCGCTAGGTCGCCCGCGGTCGCGTAGGCACGCTTGATGGACTTGTCGCGGTCCTCCAGCAGGGCATTCAGACTGTCAATCAGTGGCTGCACTTCGGTTGGATACACACCGTCGATCCGACTGTCTTGGCCTTTCCGAACAGCCATGACCTTCTCCCGCAGCCGCCGTAGCGGCGTCAGGCTGGCGTGCGCCGCCCACAGGCCCGCCGCCATCAGACCCAGTCCGGCGGCTACGGGACCTGTGGCATCATGGCCACGCAACCTTGGCAGAACATGCATCAGCATGATGGATAGGATGTGCATTAGGAGCAAGAGACCCGCCGTCCAGAGCAGCGAGGCGAGGATCAGGCGCGACCGCAAAGACTGCATCATGCGCTACTGCCCGCCCCCAGTTCCAGGCGCACCGATGCGATAGCCGATGCCGCGAACCGTTTGGATGGTTGACGGGCCGAGCTTCCGGCGAAGCCGCGCGATGAAAACCTCGACGGTGTTGGAATCGCGATCGAAGTCCTGCGCGTAGATGTGTTCGATAAGCTCGGCCCGCGTCACGATACGGCTGTGGTGGTGCATCAGGTAGGACAGGACCCTGAATTCGTGGCTTGTGAGCTTGACCGGTACACCCGCTATCGACACGCGAGCGGTGCGGGCGTCGAGGGTCAAGGTTCCACTTCGCATCTCGCTCTGCGTATTCCCGCTGGCTCGCCGGATCAGCGCCCGTATGCGCGCAAGGACCTCCTCCATTTGAAACGGCTTGGAGACATAGTCGTCCGCTCCGCCATCGATGCCTTGCACTTTCTCGTGCCAGCTTCCGCGCGCCGTCAGGATGAGCACGGGTGCGGTGATCCCTGCCTCCCGCCAGCGACGCAGCAGCGTGAGGCCATCAACCTTTGGCAATCCGAGATCGAGAATCACGGCATCGTACTGTTCGCCATGAGCCAGCAAGTCCGCTTCCTCCCCATCCGCCGCGCAGTCGACGGCATAGCCGGCACCAGCCGCCGCTCCGGCGAGTTGCCTGGAAAGAATCGGTTCGTCTTCTACAATGAGAACGCGCAATGAGACAGTTATAGCGTAGTCAGATGAACGCCAGCTGAACAGCCCATTCACGACCGGTTCAACCGCGTTCAGGCAGAATGGAACGCATGACCACAACTTCCTCAATCGACTTTGGCTATCCGTGGTGGCTGACTTACGGCCATTTGGCCGTTTTAGTGCCTGCTCTCATTGGCCTGCTGGTGGGCCGCATCCTCAAATGGCCCATCTGGCTGATGACCGTGCTGGGCCTGCTGGCGGTATGGGCCGGGGCCGCCTTCTTCGTAATGCGTTCCTTCAACGTGAATGGCCCGCCTGCATTACTAACACAGAACTTTCTTCCGTCGGGCGTGGGACGAGTGCTTGATCTAGGGGCCGGAACCGGCAGGTCGTCGATCATGGTCTTGACCGCGCGTCCACAGGCGACGCTCGTGGCCCTCGACCTCTTCGGCGAATCGTTCGAGACGCACTTCGGGCACCACAACAGCCCGCAGGAACAGCTGCTGGCGAATCTGAAAGCAGCCGGCGTGGACCAGCGAGCCTCCATCGAAACCGCCGATATGCGGCGTCTGCCGTTTGAGGCCGCCAGTTTCGACGCCATTGTCAGCGCCTACGCGGTCGATCACTTGGGCCGGGAGGGAGCCAAGCAGGCCTTGGCCGAAGCCAGCCGCGTCATCAAACCCGAAGGCGATTTTCTGCTGATCCTCGTGGCGAATGACCGCTGGACGAAGTTCGCATTCGGTCCGCTGCTTTCGCATGGGGGAACTCGCGGCGCGGACTGGTGGAGGGAGCGGGTGAACGAAGCGGGCTTTCAAGTCGTCGAACAAGGAACAGCCCCGGCAACGCTCTACTTTCTGCTGAGGCGGGGTTAATCCGCGGATCGAGAGACGTGGGACACTTCCTGAAGCGTGCGAGTCCCCCGTTACATTTTCGTGACGTAGATTTCTCCAACCGCCCCCGCCACCAGATCCCCCATCTGCGACGTGGTGAGTTGGCCGCCAAGGTCGGGCGTGGCATTCGACGGGTTGGCTAGCACGCGGCTGACAGCCTCGCGAATCGCCGCAGCCGCACCGGCCGTTTCGGGATCGCCGAACCAGTCGAGCATCATGGCCGCCGAAAGAATCGTCGCGACGGGGTTGGCAATGCCCTTCCCCGCGATGTCGGGCGCGGAGCCGTGCGAAGGCTGAAAAACGGCGTGCTTGTCTCCCACGTCACCCGATGGCGCCATGCCCATGCCGCCTATAAGCCCGGCCGCCAGATCAGACAGGATGTCGCCGAACATATTCTCCGTAACGATCACATCGAACGTTTGCGGACGCTGCACCAAGTAGAGCGCCGCGGCATCGATATAGACCTTCTCCGCGCGCACTTGCGGAAACTCGCGGCTGATCTCGTCAAAAATTCTGCGGAAGAAAACCATCGACGGCAAGACGTTTGATTTGTCGACCAGCGTCACAAGGTTGCGCCGCCGCGTGGCTTCTCGAAAGGCCGCCCGAATGACCCGCTCGGCGCCCAGGCGCGAGATATGGAGCGTATCATTGACCTCATCCGCATCCGCGGGAGTCTCGTTTTTTCGCGACCAGAACAAACCTTCTGTGTTCTCCCGTACTATCACAAAATCAATCTCGCCGGCGCGCGGCGATCGCAGCGGCGAATGGGAAGGATGATAAAGATAAATCGGCCGCAGACCCGCGTACAGTTCCAGACGCTCGCGTAGATCGAGCTGCGGCGCCATTTCGGTGCCGCGGGGTCCCCGCACATCAGGCAGTCCCATTGCGCCCAGCAGCACGGCGTCGTGCGTCTGGCAGGCCTCGAAGGTCGCCGCCGGCAACGGGTCGCCGTTGCGAAGATACTCGCCGGCCCCGGCAGGGAAATCGGCGAAGGTGAACTGGACCCCACTGAGGGACTGTTCGATCGATTGCAGAACCTTTACGCCTTCGGCGACAACATCGGGGCCGATGCCGTCGCCTCCCAAAACGGCGATGCGAAATGTTCTCATGGCTTGGCGACGTCGTGGTCGGGTTCGGAAGACCGGAAGATCCAGCTTACGGAGAATAACACGGCCTATGGGGGCTTAAGCTCCGCAGCGCGCGGGGAGCAGGGGGACCTAGTTCACCGCATCGCGGACGAATTGGTAGCGGTCGATGGTGGCGGCAACACCCCAGCGCCCGGCCGGGCCAAGCTTGTCGAGGCGAGTGATGTGCCCGCGGCAGCGCAGCTTCACCCGCCGCAACGCCGGGCGCAAGTCTTGGAGGGTGACAAAGAATTCGATGGGCGCGCCGGTCTCGAGATCGCCGTTGACGACGAAGTAGGCTCCGTTCGCGCTCAGGTCGCGTGTCTTGCCAGGGACATCCACACGCCGCTGCGCCAGGGAAACGACCTGAATGGGCAGGGCGAGATGAAACCGCTGCGCCTTCCGGCGCTCGGCAGGTTCGGTGCGGGCCACGTTCTTAGCAGTACCAGTATCAAACAGCACTGTTTGAAACATAAACTTACCATAATGCTTTAGTCGATGCACTCAAAATTTTGCCGGGAGGTGGCCCTACGCCACCGGGTATCGATTCTTCCCAGGCAAGGACTCGCCCTAAAGGAGACTGTCCACCGGCTCCCGAAAGCTACGCGACTCGATGGGACGGCAACCCAACGTCACGAGCTGCCCGGGCGAGCCGGCCGTCCAGCGTCCAAAACCCGCAGCGGGAGAGAAGGGCGGAAGCGAGAAGGTGTGCATCGACCCAGCCGAGGCCTCGCCCCCAGAGCCTGCGATCGTCCACGAGACGCAAGACTTCGTTGTGAGTGGCTGGCATGGCGGAAGGCAGGGCGTTGAGATCGCTGAGCAAGCCCGCTCGATTTCTCAGATTTCCGCAAGCGAGCTCGCCGGCGATAAAGGGATGCATCAGAACCGAAGACTCGGTCAGGAGTTCGGCAAGCACCGGCTGGCCGTGGCGCAGGTGCTCGATCCAAACGGATGTGTCAACTAGAACGGTCAAGCGGGGCGCCGCCTAGGGATGTCACGGAGTTTCGGCTCCGTTCCGCCGAGAGCGGCAAGCCGCCTTCCGGTTTCGCGCGCGATGAGCGCCTCCAATCCGGCGTGAAGCAGCGCCGTTTTCTCTTTGATGCCGGTAAGATCCCTTGCTCGTTCGAGCAACCGGTCATCGATGATCAGAGTCGTTCTCATATGTATCAGTATGCATTAACTATGCATACTTAGCAAGGCGATCCGATCGGGCGATGGAGGCCGGGCGGGCCGGGCTTCGTCCGTGGTACGATTTCTTTTCTGTCGTCAATCTGAGTTCCAAAGTGGAAACCGACGTGGCGATGGCATCCTGGAGCGTGTCCTCCGGCTGCCGTATTCCACGGCTGGCTCCCCTTGTTAGTCCCCCATGCCAGACCTAAAAACCGCAGTTCTGACCGAAACCAACATCCCCGAGTGCAAGCTGCTGGCCCGCGGCAAAGTGCGTGACATCTATGACGCCGGCGAGCATTTGCTTTTCGTCGCCACCGATCGCATTTCGGCCTTCGACGTGGTGCTGCCCAACGGCATTCCGCGCAAGGGCGAGGTGCTGACCAAGCTGTCGATCTTCTGGTTCGACTTTTTGCGCGACACCGTGCCGACGCACTTCGTGACAGCGAACGTGAATGACTATCCAGACCCGCTGCCGAAATACCGCGATCAGCTCGAAGGGCGGTCGATGCTGGTGGAGAAACTCGAGATGGTTCCGATTGAGTGCGTCGCCCGAGGATATCTTTCCGGCTCGGGATGGAAGGACTACCAGAAGACGGGCGCGGTCTGCGGAGTTCCATTGCCGCCCGGCTTGCGCGAAAGCGCGCTGCTGGCCGAACCGATCTTCACGCCGGCGACCAAGGCGCAGACAGGGCACGATGAGAACATCACCTTCGAGCAGGCGTGCGGCATCATCGGCAAAGATCTCTGCGAGAAGCTGCGCGACCTCACGCTGAACATTTATTCCCAGGCCACGCAGAAAGCACTCGCCTGCGGCCTGGTACTTGCGGATACGAAATTCGAGTTCGGCCAGCGGAACGGCGAGATCGTGCTGGCCGACGAGGTGCTGACTCCTGATTCTTCCCGCTATTGGCCGCTGGAAACCTATCAGCCCGGCCGCGCACAGCCTTCTTACGACAAGCAGTTCGTGCGTGACTACCTGGAATCGCTGAACTGGAACAAGAAGCCTCCGGCTCCGGAATTACCACCTCAGATCGTCGCCAAGACTTCGGAAAAATATATGGAAGCCTACTATACGATCACGGGTGAAGATCTATAGAGGACCGCAGACCGGCTTCGATCCCTTGGTACCGCGTCTTCCGGGCAACAACAAGATGCTCTCTCCGGCGGACTGCCGGGCCTGGGCACGGCGACCCAACCGAGACGGTACTCGAACCCCGTTTCTGCCATCGGACCAGTTCGCCTGTTGTATACTTTCGAGGAACGATTCTTCCCGCCACGCTTCCCCGCGCGCGTGTCTCTCAGCTGACAGTTTCACAAGGGTGTCGGTATGAACTGGCTGGACATTGCTATCGGCGGTGTTTTGCTTCTCTCTTTTGTGGGCGCTTTTTGGAACGGCCTGTCGCGCGAGGTGGTGCGGCTGGCGGCGCTATTTGTGGGCATCGTCGGCGGCCTGTGGTGGTACGACGAGCTGGCGGCCCGTTGGCAGCCGGCAATCGGCAACGATCGGGCAGCCGCGTTTCTAGCTTTCGCAGCCATTGTCCTCGGATCGCTCATCGCCGGAGTCTTCGTTGCCTGGGCGCTGGCGAAGATTTTGCACTGGTCGGGCTTGCGCTGGTTCGACCGCGTGCTGGGCGGAGCATTCGGCCTGGTGCGCGGCCTCGCTATCTGTGTGGCTCTGGTGCTGGCGATCGTGGCGTTTCATCCTTTGGCGGATTCGACGTCCCTGGTCGCCGAGTCGCGGCTGGCGCCGGTCTTCTTCCACGGAGCACGGGCGGTGGCGGCGGTCGCGCCGGCCAAGCTCAAGTCGCAGTTCGCCGAGGGTTTCCAGCAGGTTCGGGGAGTCTGGAGAGGTTCGGAGTTGCCCGTGAAGCGTGACGGGGCTGGCGCCGGCTCAGACTAATCCCCGAGCATCGCAAGGCTCAAACCATTCAGGTGGAAAGCGCGGCCGCAGCCCGGTCCTTCAGGCCGTCCGCAGGCGGACCCAATTCCTAGCCGCGAACTTCACTCTGGGCGCGGCCAAGACGCTCCTCGATCGGCACAAACTCACGCTCGTCGGGGCCTTCGTAGAGCTGCCGTGGACGGGCGATGCGGCGCTCGGGGTCTTCCATGAGTTCCTCCCAGTGCGCCAGCCAACCCGAGGTTCGCGGAATGGCAAACAGAACGGTGAACATCTCGGGGCGAAATCCCATCGCCTGATAAATGATCCCGGAATAAAAATCGACGTTGGGGTAGAGCTTTCGCTTGACGAAGTAATCGTCTTCGAGCGCGATACGCTCAAGTTCCTTGGCAAGATCGATCTTCGGATTGCGGCCCGTAACCTCAAAAACTTCGTCGGCAATGCCTTTGATGATGCGGGCGCGCGGATCGTAGTTCTTGTAGACGCGATGGCCGAAACCCATCAGCCGCTGCTCGCCCGCTTTGACGCGCTTGATGAACTCGGGAATGCGGTCCATCGAGCCGATTTCGTCGAGCATCTGCAATACCGCTTCGTTGGCGCCGCCGTGCAAGGGACCGTAGAGCGCCCCCGCGGCCGCCGACGTCGCGACGTAGGGGTCGGCATTGGAGCTGGCCACGGTCCGCATCGTGCTCGTGCTGCAGTTCTGCTCATGGTCAGCGTGCAAAATGAAAAGCACGTCGAGCGCTTTGGCGAGCACGGGGCTGGACTTATACCGCAGCTCCGTGCGCTTCCAGAGCATGTTCATGAAGTTCTCGGTATAGCTTAGGTCGTTGTCGGGGTAGGCGTACGGAAGTCCCAGACTATGCCGGTAAGCGTAGGCAGCCAACGTGGGCATCTTGCCGATCAGCCGCAACTGCTGCACGCGGCGGTTGGAGCGGCTGTGGATGTTCTTTGCGTCGGGATAAAACGTAGACAGCGCCGCGACGGAACTGACGAGCATGCCCATCGGATGCGCGTCGTAGAGGAATCCGTCCACAAACTTCTTGATGTTTTCGTGGACCATCGTATGCAACTGGATCTCGTGATTCCACGAGACCAATTCCGAGGCTGTCGGCAATTCGCCGTGCAACAGCAGGTAGGCCACTTCGAGGTAGCTGCATCGCTCCGCCAACTGCTCGATGGGGTAGCCGCGATAGCGTAGGATCCCCTTATCTCCATCGATAAAGGTGACCCGGCTGGTGCAGGACGCTGTGTTCGTGTATCCGGGATCGTAGGTCATCATCCCGAATTCGCCGGGATCTTCCTTGATCGGACGCAAGTCCATTGCGCGAATGGTGCTGTGCGCGATCGGAACCTCGTAGGTCTTCGACGTACGGGAATCAGTGATTTTGAGGACTGGCTCGTCCAAGAGGACCTCCCGAAAGTCAGCGAAGCCTCTGTGGGCCCCTGGAAACCAGAAGGATAGCAGAATCGCATGCGAGGCGGCGGAAAACAACGCATGCAGCGAACTAGCGTGCACAAAACTTGTACTATGGAAGTAAAGCTGAGGTAAACGAATGCAACGAAGGACGGCCATTCCTCTGATTCTTTCCGCGCCCTGGGCGATGGCTCAGCAGCCGGACATGTCGGTTTCCATCCTTCCGGTCACTGGCGAAGGCGCGAAATACTGGCCGCGTTGGCGTGGTCCGTCGGGTCAGGGTCTCGTGGAAGGAGCCGGATACCCGGATAAGTGGTCCGACACGGAAAACGTCCTCTGGAAAGTTGAGCTTCCCGGGTCCGGCAACTCCTCGCCGATCATCTGGCGCGATCGCATTTTTCTCACCGCGGCCGATGCCTCAGGCAAGCGGTCGGTGCTTTGCCTGAGCCGCGAGAACGGCAAACTGCTCTGGCAGACGTCGGCTCCTGATGCACCCGCAGAGCATGTGCATCGCAAGAACGGCCTGGCATCGGCAACAGCGGTGACCGACGGCGAGCGCGTCTATGCATTCCTCGGAAGTCAGGGCCTGATCGCCCTGGACTTCAACGGCAAAATCGTTTGGAAACGCAAGCTCGAAGTAGCGGGAAACTATCACGGCCCCGCCGGGTCGCCGCTGCTCTACAGGGATATGGTGATTCTCTACCAGGATCAGAATGCCGGAGCGTTTGTGGCCGCCTTTGACCGCCGGACAGGCGAAACGGCGTGGTGGAACAAGCGCAGCGAGAGCGTCGGCTGGGGCACTCCGGTCGCGATCCGCGCCGGCTCCCGCGATGAGATCATCGTGCACGGCCAATATCGCGTGTACAGCTACGAACCCGCGACAGGCAAGGAATTGTGGACCTGCAACGGTCCCACGATGGAGGTGGTTCCCGCGCCCGTCGCCGGGCACGGCCTGATTTTTTGCAGCTCCGGACGCGCCGGCCCGACTCTGGCCATCCGCCCGGGTGGCTCCGGCGACGTCTCCGATACGCATGTCGCCTGGCGCACCAGCCGTGGCTCGCCTTTCATCCCGTCGCCGCTTCTCTACGGCGACCACCTGTACATTGTCAACGACATGGCGAGCATCGGCACTTGCTTCCAGGCGAAGACCGGCGAAACCGTTTGGCAGCAGCGCCTGGGCGAAGCGGTGCGCGAGGGCTTTTCCGCGTCGCCGATCGGAGTGGACGGGAAAGTTTACTTCACGAACGACATGGGGGAGACCTTCGTTCTCAAGGCCGGCCCGGAATTTGAGCTGCTCCACGTCAACAAACTCAACGAACGCATGCTGGCGTCGCCCGCGTTGGTGGATGGCCGCTGGTACATGCGCACCAGCCGTCATCTCATGGCGATTGGAGCTTGACGTCGGAGGAGTCCGGTTCGTTCATTCACGGCGCTGCGCCTCTCGCTACTCCGGCTTGTGCGCTAACACACAAGAGTTCTGCCCCGGGCACTCGGCCCCGGGTTTCGGCAACCAGACGCAGCCGGTGAAGTCGATCACGACAAGCCGTCCGCCTGCCTTGAGGGCCTCGAAGAGTCCGGTATTCAGCAAGGCCGGTTCCGTAAAGTCATGGAATTCCAAACGGTCAACCCGATCGGCTAGGATAGAAACTCAACGGAACTTGCGACAGGCGGCCTTCCGGCGGACCCGCCCCTAGTTAGGGAGAGAAACTATGCCCATCGACAAAGAACTACTGGAGATCCTTTGCTGCCCCCGGACGAAGGTGCCGGTTCGGATGGTGCCCGCTGATCAGTTGGCAAAGCTCAACGAACGGATTGCGGCAGGCGCGGTGAAGTACTACGACAACAACGCCGTTGAGAAACCTCTTCAGGAAGGTCTCATCACCGACGACGGTGAGACAGTCTACCGCATCGACGATGGCATTCCCGTCATGCTGGTCGAGCAAGGTATTCCCGCCCGCCAGCTTGAGAATTGAGCGCGAGGTCGTGGTTAGAGCCTGAGTCCCCTCAGCCCTTCGGTCCCGCCTGCCGGATCGCATCGGAGGCGGACGAAAACTTCTTGAAATTTTCCTGGAAGCGCCGCGCCAGATCGGCTGCGGCCTTGTCATAGGCCTGTGGATCCTTCCATTGGCCACGCGCATCGAGCACTTCCGCGGGAACGTCGGGGCAACTCTGCGGAACATCCACACCAAACACCGGGTGCGGGGTGAAGGAGACCTTGGCGAGCGCGCCCGAGAGTGCGGCCGTCAGCATGGCGCGAGTGTATGGCAGACTCATTCGCTTTCCGACGCCGTAGGCCCCGCCTGTCCAGCCGGTGTTGACCAGCCAGCAGCGGGCCTTGTGCATGCGTAGCCGTTCGCCAAGCATGTCGGCATAGAAAGAGGGTTTCCTGGGCAGGAAAGGCGCGCCAAAGCAGGCGCTGAAGGTCGCCGACGGCTCATTGCCCAGGCCGCGCTCGGTGCCCGCCACTTTGGCCGTATAGCCACTCAAGAAGTGATACATGGCCTGCTCGGGACTGAGGCGCGAAATCGGCGGCAGTACGCCAAAAGCGTCGGCCGTCAGAAAGACGATGTTCGACGGATGCCCGGCCACTCCGGGAAACACGGCATTGCTGATGAAGTCCACGGGATAGGCGGCGCGGGTATTCTCGGTAATGCTGTCGTCATCGTAGTTCGGCTCGCGCGTCTCGGGATCGAACACCACGTTTTCGAGCACTGACCCGAAACGGAGCGCATCCCAGATCTGCGGCTCGTTCTTCTTCGAGAGCCGGATACACTTCGCGTAACAGCCTCCTTCGAAGTTGAAGACGCCCTTGTCACTCCAACCATGCTCGTCGTCGCCGATCAAGCCACGCGACGGATCGGCAGAAAGCGTCGTCTTGCCGGTTCCGGACAGGCCGAAGAACAGCGCCACGTCTTTCTGCGGCCCCACGTTGGCGGAACAATGCATCGGGAAGACGGCCCGTTCGGGCAGCAGGTAGTTCAGAATGCCAAAGACCGACTTCTTCATCTCCCCGGCGTAGCGCGTGCCGCCGATCAGAACGATTTTGCGGGTGAAATTCAGCACCACAAAGGCCTCGCTGCGGGTCTTGTCGGTATCGGGATCGGCCTGCAAACCCGGAGCGTAGATGATGGTGAATTCCGGAACGTGTGAGGCCGTCGCTTCGGGAGCGGGCCGCACGAAAAGCTGCCGTGCGAAAAGGCTGTGCCAGGCCAATTCCGTGACGGCCCGAATCGGCAAGGCATAGGCGGCGTCGGCGCCGCCGAAACAGTCCTGCACGAAGACGTCCTGCCCCTGTAGGTACGCGGTGACCTTCTGGTACAGCCGCTCAAACTGCTCGGGAGACATCTCCCGGTTGACTTCACCCCAGTCGACCGTGTCGCGGGTTGTCTCATCGAGCACGACGTAACGGTCCTTCGGGGACCGGCCGGTGTACTGCCCGGTGCGGACGATGAGCGCACCGTTGCCGGCGACGTGGCCCTCGTTGCGCCCCAGGGCTTGCTCCAGCAGCCTGGGCGCGCTGAGGTTCCAATATGCCGTTTGAAGATTACGAAGGCCGTGCTTCGACAGATCGAATTGACTGGGATAGACGCCTGTATTTTCCATGAGTTGCTTGGTAAGTGTAATACAAAATAGAAAGCAGCCCGCCTGTCTTCTGGTACGGGCTGTTGCCAGAGCCGCCCTGGCTTACGGGCGGCTGGTGATGCGAAATCGCCGGTAACGTAGCGGGGTGTCGGTCCTAGACTTTCGTCCGATACTTCGTCTGCAGCAGAGCGAGTTTCTCGTCGAGTGACAGTTTCTCGGCTTCCTTGGCCTCACGCGCCTTGGCCTTTTCATCGGGACCAAAGGATTGCGTCGCCCGTGCGGCGCGCTGCGGTTCCTTGCCGCGCCGGCGTGCTCCGTTCCCGCGGCGGCTGTCGGCGCCCGCCCGGTCCCCAGACGCTCGCCGGACCCGGCTCGGCACCTGCTGGGCGCGGGCATCGCTGGGGCGGCCTGCTCTGATCTCGCGGGGCTCCCTCATCGAAAGCGAGATCCTCTTGCCGCCTTCCTCAAGGGCAAGGATATGAACCGCCACACGGTCGCCGACTTTGGCGGCCGCCTGCGGATCTTTCACAAACTGGTCGGAGAGGCGCGAGATATGCACCAGACCATCCTGATCGGCGCCGATATCCACGAATACACCAAAACTCGCGATGTTAGTGACGACGCCATCGACCTTCATGCCGGGCTTGAGATCGCCCGCCGCTTTCAGCTCCACGGGCGCCTCTGGAGGCATGAACTCACCCCTGGGGTTGCGCGCCTCCGGTTGGAGCTGGCCGACGATGGTCCGCAGCAGCTCCGCCGGATGTTTCTCGTCCTGCAGGGAATCCAGCGCCAGAGCCGTCAAGACTTCGGGCTTGTCCAGAGCTTCCTGGACGCTGACGCCCGCGGCGGCCACGAGTTTCTCGACGATCGGATAATGCTCGGGGTGCACCGGGGTGGCGTCAAGAACGTTGTCACCGCCGGAGACACGCACGAATCCCGCCGCCTGCTTGTAGATCCGTTCGTTGAGGCCCGAAATTTCCTGCAGTTGCTCGCGCCGGGTGAAGCGGCCGTCTTTTTTCCGCCGCTCAACGATTCGCTTGGCCAACCGTTCCGTCAGGCCTGGGGCCAACGAAAGCAACTCGGCGGACGCCGTGTTGAGGTCGACTCCGATGCCGTGGACCGTCGACTCAACGGTCATCCGCAGCCCCTCGCGAAGGCGCTTCGCGTCGACCTCGTGATGAAACTGGCCGATCCCGAGAATGCGAGGGTCCACCTGAATGAATTCCGCGAGAGGATCCTGGAAACGCCGCGCCAGGCACGCCGCGCCGCGCACGGCGGGCTCAACGTCCGGCATCATCCGGCGCGCTTCTTTTGAGGTGGCGTAAATCCAGCTTCCCGAGTCGTTGACGGCGGTCCAAAAAACTTTCGGCGCGCCCGCCTCGCGAATGGCGCTACGAATGGCGCGCTCGACTTGGCGGATGCCCGGTCCGTTCGCCATGACCACAACGCGGACATCGTGCTTCTTGATGAGTTCGCTCAACGCGACATGAGGAGTCTCAATGGTTCGTTTACGCGCTTTGTCACGACCCCGCCCCGGATCGCCCGGCGCCGGATGCTCGGAGTCTTCAGCACTCTCTTCGCTGGAATCGGCCTGCGTTTCAGACGGCTCCTCGCCCTCACTGTCTCCAGTGTCGCCTTCGCCGCCTTCTTCGGAGACCGCCTCGCTGGCCGTTTCCTCCGGTGCCGCGGCCCCGGCAGCAGCCGTGCTCTCGTCCACCGGCGATTCTTCGGCGGCGGAGGCCTCCGGAGGGGCAGCGGAGCCTGCCGCATCGCCGGATTCCGGCTCCGCGGTCACGGTGTCCGCGGCTGGCTCGGCCGAAGCATCGCTGCCTTTCGCTTCGGCGCCGTCTTCAGAATCGGTCTGTCGCGGCGGCTCCACGCCACCGACAATCGCAGCCTCGAGGAATTCACCCCCGGGACCGATCACCGCCGCGCGCCAGCCGCCGGGGCGGTTTGTCTCGAGTCCTATAACAGCGACCTGGCCGCCGGGCGGCATGAGCAGCAGCTTCCTAAGGTTCTTCTTGAACACCTGGATCGCGTCGCGGTCCACCCGCTCTTCGAGATCCTGCTGCAATTCATGCTGGAAAACGGGCGCCAGGTGCGAAGCAAAAGCCTCGCGCGCGGCGGCCCCAAGCTGCAGGCAAAAAAGAGTGCGCGGATTTCCAAGCAGCCGGCTCAGCAGATACGACACCACCCGATTTTCCGGCAGCACAATCTCCGGACGGGCCACCCCTTCCTTGACGGCCCGGCGAATGGCCAGCGCCTGCCTCCAGGCAATATTCTTGATCTTCCCCTGGTAGCCCACGACCGATCGGAACTTGTCCTTGGATCCCTTATCGCGTTGGCCGGACTTCCCTTCCTTTACTTCCAGCAATGCTTCGTCATGCACAATGCGCCGCGCATCGCGCCTGATCTCCGCATCCTCTCCCAGCCATTTCGCCACAATGGCCCGGGCCAGGCGCAGGGCTTCCGCAACGGTGGGCACTCCCTTCTCAGCATCCAGGTACGGCGAGGCTACGCCCTCGATGTCGGCATCTTCCGGCTTCTGATCCCAGAGGAATCGCGCCAAAGGCTCCAGGCCCTTTGCGATGCCCTCGTCGGCGTCGGACTTCCGCTTGGGACGGAAGGGCAGGTAGAGATCTTCCAACTCGCGCCGGTCGGTGACGGCTTCAATCCGGCTGCGCAACTCCGGCGTCAAACGGTCCTGTTGGCCGATGGCGGTAAGCACCGTGACACGCCGGTCTTCAAAATCCAGAAATTGCCGCAGGCGCGTTTCAATGGTGCGAATCTGTTCCTCGCCCAAACCCGCGGAAAGATCCGGACGATGATGAGCGATATAAGCGGGCGTAGTTCCAGCCTCCAACTCCTGCACGAGGCGCAAAAGATCCGAGAGTTGGATGGTCACTTCCTGAGAAATCTTCAGATAGTCTGAAGTAGGAAGACCGGTAAGGGGTTTCATTGCGGGACTACTCTGGCCAGCGGACGCTTTACTGTATCATAAAGGTTGTGTTCAGGGGCTTACGAACGCTTTCCCGCCGGTGGCTCCTTGCTGCACTTCTGATCCTACCCGTCTCGTCCCTATGGGGACAAGCCATCGAGTTCTGGTCTAACGGACTCCGATACCGTGCGTTAACCCGAAATGGGCTGACCCTGATGTATGCGCACATGCCCCTGACCGTGCGCGACTACGCGGTCGTGCAGATCGCTTTCAACAATGGTAGCAATGAAACGTGGCTTGTGCAGCCTACGGATTTCACCTATCAGCTCCGCGACGGCCGGGTTCTGCCCGCCGTGTCGGAATTCAATGTGATCGGAGAACTCTATCGTCACGCCGGACGCAACGAGGTGATGAAGTTACAGTCTGCCTACGAAAGGGCCCTCTACGGCAATCAGCATATCCGTTCCAACAACGGTTACGAACAGCGCCGTCAGTCCGCGATGGCCATGGGATCGGCGGGCATCAAGGCGGCCGCCGCGGCCTCCGCAATTTCGTTTGTACGGACGAAACTTGGGCCCGGCGACTCGACCGACGGCGCAATCTACTTCTCGAACCAGGGAAAGGAACTGGGTCCCGGAACACTCGTGGTTCATCTACAGGGCCACACTTTCGAAGTGCGATCGGAGTAGATTCCGCTGGGTGGGGACAGCGAAGGTGCCGCTCCGGCGGCGAACCGTCCCACCTCAGCAGCCCCCTAACGCGGATAAGGTCACCCACATCAGGGTTTTCCCCGCTTGTGGTCTTGTGCCGTTCACAAGTACAGTGGATTACTCCCGCACCTTTTATCACCTGTGAAAGGATCCGTGCGCGAAATCACGCCAAAAGCCCTTTGGGCTTTGCTGACCGTGCTCCTTGTTGCCTGTAGCGGGGCGGGTCCCACTTCCGTGGCGGATGGGCTGACGGAAGCGAAGACCGCGGATGGCCGCTACATCTCCTGGGAAGAGCACCTGATCGATGACCAGGACGCCGCTGAGGTGCGCCTGCGCGGAGCCGCCGCGCTTGGAACGGCCGATCTCGACCAGGATGGCATTCCGGATGTTGTTTCGGCCTTTCAGGAAAGCAGCCATGTCCGGGTGGCTTTCGGTTCCGAAGGGCCGGATAGCTGGTTCCGGCTTTCGCTGGCCGAAGGCGCCGAAGCAATTGGGGTGGCTGATCTCGCCATCGAAGACGTGAACGGCGATGGCTACCCCGACCTGATTGCCGCTTCGGAGACACATCTCCTGTACTTCCAGAATCCCGGCGGCCGGACGCACAACCAGACCGTGCGGGGTTGGCGCTGGGATCGGGTGATTCCCCGCGTGACAAAAGGCCGAGGGGCGTTTCGCCGCGTGTGGTTCACCGATCTGGATCAGGACGGCCGCTTCGAGGTGCTGGCGGTGAGCGCGCTAGCTCCGCGTAGCGCGGGCCCCGCCCTGGCGCAGGGCGAAAGCGTGCTGTGGTGGTTTGAACCGCCGGAGGACCCGCTTGATCCTGACGGGTGGCGAGAGCACGTCCTCTCCCGCGTGAATGGGCCGCTCGCCGCGGGGCTTGCCGACCTGGATGGCGACGGCGACATCGACGTGTTCGCGATCACAGGTGGGGAGCAGCCCGTCCGTCGGTTCGAGAACCTTGGCGGCTCGCCAATGGCATTCCGGGCGCACGTGGGGGCTGTGGAGACGCCCGAAGGGGGCGAGTTGTCACCTGGTGGCTGTTCCCTTGCCTTTCACGATTTCAATGGCGACGGGCGCCTCGATGTGGTTTTCAGCGATACGCCGGCTTCCATTGCGTGGCTCGAGCAGCCCGCGGATGCCGGCGAGCGTTGGAAGCAGCACGCAGTTGGCTCGGTCGCGCCCGACCTGGTAGCGGGTTTTGCGCTTTTGGACATCACGGGCGATGGACAACCTGATGTGATCGTAGGAAGCGCAAGTCAAGGTCCTTCGGAGGACGACGGCCAAAACGCGGCCGCCACGGATCCCGCGGGGCGGATCGCCTGGTTCGAAAATCCAGGTAGCGTGGGCGGCGCCTGGAAACGCCACGATGTCTCACGGCGCGCACGAGGGCTGTTCGGCGCTTTCGCCTTCCTCGATCTGGACCAGGATGGCGACCTCGACTTGCTCGGCACGCGCGGAAACAGCGGCTTCCTCGACGGCGTGTTCTGGCTCGAAAAGCTCCACTCCGCCGCCCCCGCAAAATCCTTCACGCCCTCCCGGGAAAAGGAAAGCCGGGCATTGCCCCTGCCCGACCAGCAGTAAAGATCGTATAAACAATTGGGACAGCCTCAATTTTCGCCACTCGGCAGATAAGACTCAAGAGTAAGTTGCTTCTAATCAAACAGTTGTCCGTCGTAACTGCTTCGGCGTCGGCGCTGGGCAGCGCTTGAGCGCTTGCATACTCCTTGCCACCAGGCGTATTTGCCTCCATTTGCGGCAGATACATTCGCTACAGTCGGCGCGACGGGCACTGCACAGGGCCACCGTCTCCAAAAAATTGAGGCTGTCCCATTTTCGATCAATTTCGACCCTCGCCGTCCCAATTTTGACTATTTTCGACAATCTCGATTCATGGGAAACATCCCGATTGAAACTCCGTATCATTGACTGTCCTGGGCGTGGCTGAACCGTCCAATGTGTCTATCCTGGTTGGACGCGGAATTGCTTGGGTCCCCGACGCCGAAGATCTACGACCAATGAACCGGCGTCGAAGCCCCAACTGCAGGCGAAATGTATGAAGGTGCTGCCATGAATGCTCTGCGCGACTTTCTCACGCACGTGCGGTTTACGCTACGGCTGTTCCACAAGAACGCCGGATTCTCTCTGGTGGTGATCGGCTCCATCGCTCTGGGAATCGGGGCCAGCTCAGCCATCTTCAGCCTGGTTTACGCGGTACTTCTCGATCCGTATCCGTACCGCGACTCGGATCGCATGATCGCTCCCGCCTTCTCGAACGAACGGGGAAACCAGGGCAGCATGCGGTATACGGTCCAGGATCTGTTTGATCTCCAGCGGGACAGCAAGACGCTGGAAGACGCGTTCCTCGCAGATAGCCGTGAGTTTGTCATGACAGACGGCTTGGCTGAGCGTGTCAGGGGGATGGCCTACTCTCCGAATTTCTTCGAATTCATGGGAGTGCCGGCCATGGTCGGGCGCACGTGGGGCCCTGGCGACATTCCTTCTCCCGCAGCGCCGCCGCAAATCGCCGTTCTCAGCTATCTCTTCTGGCAACGCCGCTTCAATGGCGATCCCGATATCGCCGGAAAGACCATCGAGCTGAATCGTCAGCCGTACACCATCCTCGGTGTGGTGCCGCCCAGGTTCACCTGGAACGACGCCGAAGTATACGTGCCGCTGCCCATGGTCACCGGCCCGAAGACTCTGGCGATGTTGGCCCGCATGAAGCCAGGCCTCTCCCTGCAAGCTGCAGGAGCCGAGTTGCAGGCCATGACCGAGCGGTTCGCCGGGCGGAATCCGGATGCCTATGCGAAGGATTTCCGCATGCAGCCAGAGCGGCTGAACGATTGGTTGCTCGGGAGGTTCCAAGGCACCCTGTTGATCCTGATGGCCGCCGTCGGATTTCTGTTGCTGATTGCCTGTGGAAACGTCTCGATCCTCCTGCTCGCCAGAGCGAGCACCCGTGAGCAGGAGATTGCGGTGCGGGTGTCGCTGGGCGCCAGCCACGGGCGCGTCATTCGGCAGCTTCTCACCGAATCGGTGCTGCTCTCAGTCACGGGCGGCCTGCTCGGCGTCCTAATGGCTTATCGCGGCGTGCCCGCGATCGTCGCTTTGATGCCGGAGTACTCGGTGCCTCATGAAGCCGTGATCGCGGTGAATGGCACAGTGGTCCTGGTGAGCTTCGCGGTTTCGGTGTTGAGCGGAATACTTTTCGGCATGGCGCCAGCCCTGCAGCTCGCAAAAACGGAAATCCGCGAGATCATGGACGAAGGAGGACGCAGCCGATCCGGCAGCGGCCGTATCGGGCGGGTTCGGGGAATGCTTATTGTCTCCGAGGTGGCTTTGACGATGATCCTGCTGGTGGGCGCCGGCGTCGCCATTCGCAGCTTTGTCACACTGATCGATACTCCCCTCGGCTACAATCCCAGAAACGTCGCATGGCTCTCCGTCAGCACGCTGGAAGGCAAATATTCGACGTGGCAGACCCGTAGGGCCTATTTCGACTCCATCCTCGAGAAACTTCGTACGACGCCCGGTGTCGAAAGCGCCGCTGCGACCGTTACCGCCACACCGCCCTGGATCGGCTTCGAGACGCCGTTTGAAATCAGTGGCCAGCCGGGCCCGGACCCTAATCAGCTCACCCTAGTAGGTCTGGTCGGCGGGGACTACTTCTCGACGATCCATATTCCGCTCTTGCGCGGGCGGCAGTTCTCGGATGTTGACTTCGCACAGGTCAGGCGCGTGGCGATCATCAACCAAGAAATGCAGGACCTCTACTTCCAGAACGAGGACCCGGCCGGCCGGTTGATCCGTATTCCCGGTCTGAATTTTCCGGGAAACCCGTCTCTCCTCACGGCACCCGCCGCTGAGGAATGGATTGAGGTGATCGGCGTCGTAGCATCGACGCGTAATCGCGGCCTGACGGAGAACCCTAAGCCGGCGATCTACCTTCCCTATGGCTTGGTCCTGCCTCCGAATTGCGCCTACCTAGTGCGCACGACGGGCGATCCGAGTTCCATGTTCAACAGTTTGCGCCAGCAGGTGGTTTCCGTCGACGCTGACCAGCCTGTGGCGCAGATCCGGACTCTCGAACGGGTGCTGGACCGCTCCGCGCATGCGTACCCGCGCTTCAGCACAACTCTCTTCAGCATTTTCGCAGTGGTCGGACTCTGCCTGGCGGCAACCGGGTTATTCAGTGTCGTCTCTTATACATCCAGCCGCCGGACTCACGAATTCGGCATTCGCGTCGCGCTCGGCGCCCGTCCCGCGGACATCCTTGGTCTCGTCGCCGGATCGACAGCGAAGCTGATGCTAGCGGGTATTGCGATCGGCCTCGCCGCCAGCTATGCGCTGAGCGGACTGATCTCTCGCTACGTGCAGGGATGGGACCCGGCGGACCCCACAGCATTCGCGGCGGTCACCCTGGTTCTGCTCGCGGTGGCCTTTGCCGCCTGCTGGTGGCCGGCCAGGCGCGCGACAGCGATTGAGCCGGTCGCGGCGTTGCGCCATGAGTAGCGTAGACGCTGACGCAGGAAGACGCGTGACGCCGGCCTGGATGACTGTCAGTCTGCTTCGCGATTCCGGCCGGATGGCCGGCAGACAGGTATCGTTCGTCCCGGAAACGAGCGCCGCGCTTCCAAAGCCGGACAGCACCCACCGTCCGGGACGGGCTCAAGGCTGTGATTCCAAAGGTGCCCGGCGCTGGTAGCCCGCATGCTTCCTGCCGGCCAGGAGGTCCCATGACCTTTTCGGGTAAGGAATTGGCGTACGCGGCTCGGTCTTTGCGCAAGAGCCGTGGGTTCGCGCTCGCGGCTTTGGCCATACTCACCCTGGGGATCGGCGCCAACAGCGCGGTCTTCAGCATCGTCAACACCGTGTTACTCAAGCCTCTGCCGTTTCCCGACGCGGATTCGGTTGTCACGATTTTTCATGTACCTCCCCCGCTGAGTTTCCCGGGCATGACCACTTTCGCCGTCTCGCCTGCCAACTACCTCGATTGGCGGAAACAGAACACCGTCTTCGAATCGATGGCGGTGATCGGCGGGCGCAGCCTGCGCCTGGGTGGAGGCAGCCGTCCCCGGTCCATCCGGGCGGCCGCCACGGATCCCGGCTTCTTTACTGTCCTGCGAGTTCAGCCGGCTGTCGGTCGCACGTTCACGGTCGAGGAAAATCAGCCCGGGCGCGATGACGTAGTAGTTCTGAGCCATGGCTTTGCAGAAAACCAATTCGGCTCACCCCGGGGCGCTGTCGGCCAGGCGCTGGAGTTGAACGGCCGGAGTCATCGGGTGATCGGCGTGATGCCGCCTCAGTTTCAGGTAAGATCCTGGTTCCCGGCTGCGACCGAGGCGTGGGTACCGCTCGCCTGGACTCCGGAAGATGCTGCGCTTCGGGGGAATCACAACGTTCTGGTCGTTGCGCGGCTGCGTGCCGGCCTGACGGTGACCGAGGCGCAGTCCGAGATGAACGTGATCTCGGAGCGGCTGGCGCGAGACTACCCAGAGGAGAACACCGGATGGGGTGCGGTCGTGACTACGCTTACCGATCGCCTGGTCGGAGATGTGCGCCCGGCACTGCTTACACTGCTGGGTGCTGTCGGCTTCGTCCTGCTGATCGCGTGCGCTAACACCGCGAACATGGTGCTCGCCCGAACCATTAGCCGGCGCAAGGAGCTTGCGATCCGCGCGGCGCTGGGGGCCAACGCCAGCCAGGTTATCTTTCCCGTTCTGCTGGAGACGACATTGCTGGCAATGGCGGGGGGCGCCCTCGGGTTGCTGTTCGCAGGCCCGGGCCAGTCGCTCATTATGAAAGCTCTGGCCGCTCAGATGCCGCGCTCAGCTGACGTGCAAATCGATGCGCGCGTGTTCGGGTTCACACTGCTTGCGTCCGTCTTGACGGGGTTGGCTGCCGGGCTGATCGCATCATGGCGTCTTTCGAGGGCCGATCTAAATGCATCACTCAAACAAGGGCCAGGTAAAACCGATGCGTTCTCGGGCGGAAATCGGACCCGCGGCGCCCTTGTGGTCGCGGAGGTAGCGCTGTCGCTCGTGCTGTTGGTCGGAGCGGGCTTGATGATTCGAAGCTTATGGGCTCTGCAGCGCGTCGATCCGGGGTTTGTGTCCTCCAACGTCACCACAATGACCGTCCCCATCCCTGAATCGAGTGATATGGCCGGCCGAAACCGTTTCTACGATGAGTTTCTGCCGCAGGTTCGCAGGCTGCCGGGGGTGATTGCGGCCGCCGCGATCAACACGTTGCCGCTCCAGGGCGGCTCACAGCAACCGATTGTCGTGGAAGGCCGTCCGGCCGAAGTGTTCGCCCTGCAGCCGAACGTCGGCGTGCGCAGAGCGACGCCGGAGTATTTCCAAACGATGAAAATTCCGCTGCTTGCGGGCCGTGACTTCGAGGAAGCGGACACGGCGGCAGATGCGAGACCGGTCATCGTGATCAGCCAGTCCATCGCGCGGCAGTTCTGGCCGGGAGAAAATCCGATCGGCAAGCGCCTTCGGATCTCATTTACGCCCGAAATCGTGAGAGAAGTCGTGGGCATCGCCGGCGACGTGAAAGAGCGAGGATTGGATGTGCTTGATCCCGTGACGACGTTGTATGAACCGGTGCGCCAGAACGACAGAGGCAATTTATCTCTGGTCGTGCGCAGCGGCGGTGACGCCCAGGCTCTCGGTCCGGCGATTACCGGTGTGCTGCACGGTATCGATCCGGAGTTGCCCGTCCAGGCTGTCCGTTCGCTGGACGACATTGTAGCGGAGTCGTTGGCGCAAGACCGATTTGGCATGTATCTCTTCGTGGTCCTCGGGGGCCTTGCCTGTTTGCTGGCCGCCGTTGGTATCTATAGCGTCCTTGCCTATAGTGTACGGAGCCGGGTACAGGAGATCGGTATCCGGATCGCGCTGGGCGCCAAAATCAGCGACGTGCTGCGGCTTGTGGTGATCGAGGGCATGAAGCCGACGCTTGTTGGGATTGCTATGGGCGCGTTTGGCGCATGGCTGCTGAGCGGCGTCCTGTCGCGTCTGATCTACGGCGTCACGGCGACGGACCCCTACACGTTTGCCGCAGTCGCCCTGCTGCTGGCCGCGGTCGCATTGATAGCCTGCTTGATCCCTGCTTACCGGGCAACACGGGTCGAGCCATTGACGGCGCTCCGAAGCGAGTAAGACTTGTCCGGCGCGGGAACTTCGTGCCGGCGAACCAGAGGCAATACGACTCCAGCAGTAGACCCTTTTGCGGTAGCGACCTGCAAGGCCGCGGTCTCAAAAAATCAAGCGATCCGGCGCGATATGGGCCAAGGACAACCTACGTCCCGGAATCACAAAACAGTGTGAAAATGGAGGCTGGTTCAATTATTTATGCCGCCAAAGGCAATCAAGACACTTTCTGCGCGCAGCCGTCGCGAGTGGCGTCGCTGGCTGCAAGAACATCATGATGCGGAGTCCGAAATCTGGCTCGTCTTCCCCAAGCGGCACACTGGCGTGACGACGCTCAGCTACGATGACTCCGTTGAGGAAGCACTGTGCTTCGGATGGATCGACAGCTTGGTTCGCCGCCTTGATGACGACCGCTTCGCCCGCAAGTTCACGCCGCGCAAACCTGACAGCAGATGGTCCACGATCAATCGCCGGAGGTACGAGAGCCTCGCGTCACGGGGTTTGCTCACGGATCCCGGGCTGAAGCGCGCGCCGACAGGCCGCAGCGGCGACGCGACGCGCCCTCCCGCGACCCTCCCTTTGTACATCGCAAAAGCGCTCAAAGCCAATCCTCGCGCAAAGAAGTTCTTCGAAGAGTTGGCTCCGTCGTACCGTCGCCTCTACATCCTGTGGATTGATTCGGCCAAGCGCGAGGAAACAAAAGACAAGCGTCTTCACGAGGCGCTCCGCATGCTGGCAGCAGGTCAGAAGATCGGGTTGAAGTAAATTGCCCGTCAGCGGTGACCTGCTGCATCACTTGCGGTTAGCTTGAAGCCGCGACCACAGTACCGGCAACCGCGTCACCAGCGCCCGCCCTATCAGCATTCCGTAGACAGGTAGATACTCCAGCGCGCGAAAGGTATTGGAATCCTGCCAGACCCCGAGAATCTCATAGCCGATCAGGATCTGATAAGAGAGGACGACCAGCGCCGTCCATAGCAACAGGGGCGCGCCTGGGTAGATGGCAAGAAACGGCACGAGCCAGCCCAGGTACCAGGGGAAGCAATTCGCCGAGAGGAAAAGCAGAATCACGACAAGCCACTTCACTGCTTTCACGAGCGGCAGGTGCAGTGACCAAAGCGCGGCCAGCAACAACCCAAGCAGCCACGTGACCAGCACGGTTCCATCGTCGAAGTTTTCGCCGGCGGCCGCGTAAATCAGCCCGTACAAACTGTCGTTGTTGCGCCAGCCGCCCAGAAACCCTTGCAGCAGTTCGTGCACGTTGGCGATTCCCTTCAGATAAGGGAAGCATACAGCCGCCGCGATGGGAACCGCGATCAGCGCCTCCTTCCACCGGAAGGCCCAATGGCCCTCCTCACGCCGCAGCAAGAAAAACGGGAAGAGCAGGGCGGGCCAGAATTTGGTGAGCGCGGCCAGCGTCAGCCAGGAGAAGGCCCACGTCCAGCGGTTCCGGGTGGCAGCCAGCAGTGCCAGGAGCAGCAGCCACACCACAAGCGTATCGTTGTGCCCTTGGGCCCAGAACTCCACAGTCACGAGGGGAGACCATAGATAGAGGAGCAAGTACGCGCTTGGCAGCCCGAGAGCGGCCAGCAGGCGGGAAAGGGTGAAGGCAACCCCCAGCTCACACAAGGCAAAGGGGACCTTAAACCACCAGGCCTGCCTTATCTCATTTTCTGTGAACGAGTTAACCACCACATACCAGGCCGAATAAAGGCCTTCCAGCAGCGGTCCGTAAACCGAAGGCAGGTCTTTGCGCGTGACCTGCGGCCAGGTCGAGTCCCGCAGGGTGTCCCAGCGGGAGTCCTGAGGCGCCTCGGTGTAGGGATTGCCCCCCGCCGCCTGGAGCTTGCCTTGCCAGCGGTACCGGTACAGATCCTCGGAAAGACCGGGGTCGAGACCGGCGACAGTCAAGCGAAACAGCAGGCCAAAGATCCAAATCCACCTTAGGAAGGAGAGCCCCAGGGACCCGCCCCGCGCGTGTATGATCCAAAAGCAGCAAACCATGTAGAATAGGGAAATCAGCAAGTAAGTGCCGATGAACCCGACGACATCCTGCTTGAAAACACCAATCCACGCGAGGGCTGCAAATCCCGCTTCGATAGCCAGCGCGAGCAGGAAAACGAGACCGGAGCGGCTGCGTTCCATGGGCCGTGTAATGGTCGATTTCTAACGATGGATGAGAAGCCACCTGGTGGCGTTCCGCGGTAATGTCTGAAATTCCCTTTTGGCTTGGAAGTTGGGTCCCCCGTTTCGGCGAGGGCGCCTTTACGGGTGTCTATCAGGTTAACTCACTCGAGTTCGCCGCTGTGATTTTCTATACAGCCCTGATGGTGGTGCTGAGCGCCTACGGTTTGCATCGCTACCACCTCATCCGGTTGTATTACCGCTACCGCGACCAGGCGCTCAAGGAACCCTCCAGCCAATTTGCGGACCTTCCCCGTGTGACCGTGCAGTTGCCCATCTACAACGAGCAATACATGGTCGAGGAACTCCTGGAGTCGGTCTGCCGGCTCGACTATCCCCGGCACTTGCTCGACATCCAGGTACTCGACGATTCGACGGACGAGACGACATTGGTGGCGCGGAATGCTGTCGAACACTGGGCCGCGGAAGGGCACCCCATCGAGTACATCCATCGGCGCCACCGCGAGGGATTCAAGGCCGGCGCGTTGCAAGCGGGGCTGGGCCGCGCACGCGGCGAGATCATCGCCATCTTCGACGCCGATTTCCGTCCCAACCCCGATTTCCTGCACCGCACGATTCACTATTTCACCGACGCCAAGACGGGCGTTGTGCAGGCGCGTTGGACCTATCGTAACCGCGAAGAGTCGCTGCTGACGCGAGTGCAGGCGCTCTTGCTTGACGGCCACTTCGTGTTCGAGCACGGCGCACGATTTCGCTCGGGCCGGTTCTTCAACTTCAACGGCACAGCAGGCCTGCTGCGGCGCTCCATGATTGAAGACGCGGGCGGGTGGCAGCATGACACGCTGACAGAAGACACCGACCTGAGTTATCGGGCCCAGCTTCGGGGCTGGAAATATCTGTACCTGCCGCAAGTGGAGGTGCCCTCGGAACTCCCGTCGGACTTGCTCTCATTCCAAGTGCAACAGGCGCGCTGGGCTAAGGGCCTCATCCAGACAGGCAAGAAGATTCTGCCGCGTCTGTTGCGAGCCGACGTCCCGAGGAAAGTCAAAGTTGAGGGCTGGTTCCACTTAAGCGCCAATCTCTCGTACCCCCTGATGGCGCTGTTGTCGTTGCTGTTACTGCCGGCGACAGTCGTACGTTTTTCTCACGGCGACGTCAAGCTTCTCCTGCTCGACATACCCTTGTTCCTGGGCACGATCAGTTCGCTTTCGACGTTCTATCTGCTCAGCCAGAAGGAACTTGATCCCGGCAACTGGCGGCGGAACGTGGTTCTGATTCCTCTTCTGGTCGCCGTTGGAATTGGGCTGACTATCACAAACACCAAAGCCGTGCTAGAAGCCCTGCTAGGCGTAAAGTCTCCGTTTCAACGTACTGCCAAGTACGCTGGTGATGCGGGCCGCGCTCAGGCGGCACAGCGTAAATACCGCCGGTCGGCGGGCTGGCTTCCTCTGGCCAACTCGGCCGTCGCCGCCTACTTCACGGCGTGCCTCGGGTATTGTGCCCTAATCGGCAACTGGCTGACGATTCCGTTCCTGGGGTTGTTCTGCGCGGGCTACTTTTTCACGGCCGGCAAGCTTTCCTACGAGGCGCTCGAACAGCGTTTCTGGAACCAGCGATCGCCGATGTCCTGGCTGAATCCTGGGGAAGCTCCGTCCATCGTGCCCGGCTACGCTATGACCAACTCCGGGTCCCACACGCAAGCCGACTCCGCTACGCCCCTGCTGCTTTCTCAGCCGGTGGCCATGAAAGACCGTTGAACCATGCCTAGCTACAAAGTCTTCTATCTAAAGGAACGCCAGATCCCGGCCTACCGTCAGGGCACACCGCGTCCGCAACCCTATCACCTGAAACCGAGCGACTACGAAGAAGGGCCGACCATCGAGGCGCCTAGCCCCTACGCTGTCTGGAAGCTTCTTGAGGACCGTACGGAAGAGTACGCAGGCTCCCGAAACTTGGTGGTCGGAGATGTGCTTCAGACAGAGGGATCTCCCATCGTTGTCATGAACTTCTGGGGTTTCGACGAGGCTACCTGGCAGGAGCCAAAATCGGACATCACTGCCCCTGCTGAAGTCCCCGGCGGTGAATCAGCAGACCGGAATGCTGAGAAGGTGGAATCTGGCAGCTCAAAATCGTAAATTTCGCTCCTGTTGTGTAATTTAGGATACTATATAAGGCCTGTGATCGGCCATAGGGAGCAGTCACTGAAGTAAGGCATCTGGCCGATCATTCTAAGAGTTGAATCCGGAATGCGGTTCGGGGCATCTTAAAAGCAGTAGCGAGAACGGACGCAGTGGGTGTCCTTGAGGAAGCCACGAAGCTGATCCAAGGGGGTCGGAATTGATGGATCGATTGAACTCCTATGCGGTGGTAACGTATCTCTCCGGCCCAGTCGGAAAGTTCGTGGATGAACTTCGCCGGGATTTCACGCCGGACTGTCCCCATCGGGCGCACGTGACGGTTCTGCCGCCGCGCGCCCTCCCGAACGGAGATGGAGAAGCGATCGATCACTGCCGTCGCATCGGCAAAGAGATTGAGCCTTTCGAGATGCGGCTGGCGGGCGTGGACCTTTTCGCGAGCACGCAGGTTATCAAGCTGACTTTCGCCTCCGGCGTGGCGCAACTCAAGGGCCTGCACGACCTGCTCAACACCGCAAGTCTGGCCGGCCCGGAAAACTTCGAGTTTGTCCCTCATATCACGCTAGGCCAGGAGATTCCCGCCGATCACGTTGAGGAGTGTTTGGCGGCCGCAAAGCGCCGCTGGGAATCCTTCACCTCGCCGCGGTCCATTTTGGTGGAAGACATCACTTTCGTACAGCAGGTGATCGACGGCTGCTGGCTGGATCTGGCGGAGATTGAACTCGGCCGCCGAGAGCCGGTTGGCGTGCTCAACAGCGAGTGGGCGCGCCGGACTCGCTAAACATGGCCAAGCCATTCCGAATCCTTTATCAGAACCCTTGCTCGAGATCATACAGCTTATGCTTGAGGTCCCGGTAAAACTCGGGCTTCAGAGGCTGCTTGAGAGCGAACTTGTACACCCTTGATCTGCTGAATTCCCGCCTGTTGTTTTCAAAGACTCGAAGCTCGACCTGATACGGATTTATCGACGAGATCGCTTGTACGTCGCGGCCGAGCCGCCATTCGCGCGCGTCCTTGGCGCGATCCGTGGCATAGATAACGGTATCGTCGGTAAAGATCAGCCGCCCCTCACATCCTCCGAAGGAGTGGAGGTGTTTTGCGGGAAGTTCGTCATGAGGGGCGGCCACATCGCCAATGACACGCTCGGTCACTGGTTTTCCGAAGTGCATCGTGATCTTCCGCATGACCTCATCTGACAACTCGCCGGATGTGAGGACGAAATGAAACGCCCGATCGCGGCCTAGCTTCCACTTCTGATCCTCGTAGCTGAGAATCACAAACTCCTTCGTGCTGATGCGGTCGAAGTGCTGGATGTCGGTGTAGGTCCAGCGCCGGCTGTTTTCCCTCTCCTGCGCTTCGAAGGCAACACCTTCTTCACTGATCTCGATCCGGCCGTGGCCGTCGGGCCAGAGAGGTTTCTTGTGGACGACGTCGAAGGTTTGGGCCGCAAGCGCAGCAGCAACGTGAAACAATAAGATGAGTCTCATGAAATCTCCTTGTGGTGCTGGAAGCCGAGGAACTTGCCACCTTGGGGCAAGGACCGACTTCGCCAGAGATAAAAAATGATTGGATAGATGGCGAGCTCCATGATGCCGGAGGTCACCAAACCGCCGACCATGGGCGTCGCGATGCGTTTCATGACGTCGGCGCCCGTACCCTGGCTCCAGAGGATCGGCAACAGCCCCACGATCGTCGTCGCGATCGTCATTACCTTGGGCCGCACCCGCCGGACGGCGCCGTGATACACGGCATCGGCGAGATCGTTCCGATTATTGAGCAATCCTTTCTTTCGAAAATCCTCGTAGGCCACGTCAAGGTAGAGCAACATCACCACACCAGTCTCGGCATCGAGTCCAGCCAGCGCGATCAGACCGACCCAGACGGCGACGCTCATGTTGTAGTCGAGAAGGTAAAGCAACCAGATCGCGCCGATCAGCGAAAACGGAACCGCCAACAGCACGATGGCGGTCTTGATGAGTGACTTGGTGTTGAGATACAGAATCACGATGATGATCAGCAGCGTCACTGGAACTACAAGCAGGAGGCGCTCTTGCGCCCGCTGCATGTATTCGTACTGGCCGCTCCAGTTGACGGTGTAGCCCGGCTGCAATTTTACGTGCCGGGCCACTGCCTGCTGGGCGCTTTCCACGTAGCGGCCGATATCGGCGCTCTGGATATCCACGTAGATCCAGGCGTTGAGCCGCGCGTTTTCGCTGCGAACCATGTCGGCCCCGACAACGTACTTGAGCGATGCAACCTGGCCCAGAGGAATCTGTTGGCCTCCAGGCGTATCGACAAGCACCGTTTGCAAGGCATCGAGATCGTCCCGCAGCTCGCGCCCATAGCGGAGATTGACCGGATACCGTTCAAGCCCTTCGACAGTCGTCGTGACGTTCATGCCGCCGATCGCCGACTGGATAACGTCTTGCACGTCTCCCACGGTCAGACCATAGCGGGCAATGGCCGGGCGGTCGATCTCGAAGTCGAGGTAGTTGCCGCCCATGACGCGCTCGGCGTAGACGCTCCGCGTGCCGGGCACGTTCCGGACGACAGCCTCGATCTCCTTGCCCAGATCTTGTAACCGTTGCAGATCCGGCCCCGCCACCTTGATGCCGACCGGAGTACGAATGCCGGTGGAGAGCATGTCGATACGGTTTTTGATCGGCATTGTCCAGGCGTTGGTGAGGCCCGGCACCTGCAAGGCAGCGTTCATCTCGTCGGTCAGTCTTTCGACCGTCATGCCCTCGCGCCACTCGCTTTCCGGCTTAAGGGTAATAATCGTCTCAACCATCGAGAGCGGCGCCGGGTCGGTCGCGGTTTCGGCGCGTCCGATTTTTCCGAAGACGTGATCAATCTCGGGGAACATTTTGATGATCTTGTCCGTTTGTTGGATCACCTCGCGGGCCTTGGTGGCTGACAGGCCCGGAAACGTGGTCGGCATGTAGAGCAGATCGCCCTCCCACAATGGCGGCATGAACTCCGACCCCAGCCGGCTGTAGGGGACCACCGTAATCGCAAACGCCAGCGCGGCAACCAGTAGCACCGGCCACTTGAACCGCAGCACAAATTCCAACACGGGATGGTAGAGCCACACGAGAAAGCGGCTGATGGGGTTCTTCTCCTCGGACCGGATTTTGCCCCGTATGAAGAAACCCATGAGCACAGGCACAAGCGTGATCGATAGCAAAGCGGCAGCGGCCATGGAATACGTCTTGGTGAAGGCCAGCGGCTTAAAGAGGCGTCCTTCCTGGGCTTCGAGCGTGAACACGGGCATGAACGAAACGGTGGTCACAATCAGAGCGTAGAAAATCGAAGGTCCGACTTCCGTTGAGGCGTCGCGAATGATGGTCCAGTGTGGCTTGGCGCCCTGGTCCCGCTCCAAGTGCTTGTGAGCGTTTTCGACCATGATGATCGCGGCGTCAATCATGGCTCCGATGGCGATCGCAATGCCGCCGAGCGACATGATGTTGGCGCTGAGGCCCTGCTGGTGCATGATCAAGAAAGAGATCAGAACGGCAAGGGGCAGTGTGATGATGGCTACCAGTGCGCTCCTAAAGTGAAGTAGAAAGATGATGCAAACCAAAGCAACGACGGCGCCTTCTTCCAGAAGTTTTTCCCGCAATGTGGCGACGGCGCGGTCAATTAACACGCCGCGGTCATAGGCGACCGCGATTTCGACTCCCTCGGGCAGCCCGGCCTTCGCCGCTTCAAGCTTCTGCTTGACGTCTTCAATGACCTGGCGGGTATTGGCGCCGTATCGCACAACGACGATGCCGCCGACGGTTTCCCCCTCGCCATCCCACTCGGCGATGCCACGGCGCATCTCCGGGCCGCTTTGCACTGTGGCAACGTCGCCCAGAAGCACGGGCGTGCCCGACGGAGCGGCGCCAAGCGCGACCGCGCGAATGTCGTCGAGGGACCGTATGTATCCATGGCCGCGAATCATGAACTCCCGTTCGGCGATTTCCAGCACGCGGCCCCCCACATCGTTGTTGCTACGGGCCACGGCGTCACGGATGCGTGAAAGCGGGATGCCGTAGGCACGCAGACGGTTCGGATCAACGGTGATCTGATACTGGCGGACGAAGCCGCCCACGCTGGCGACCTCCGAAACGCCGGGGACGCTCGTCAACTCGTACTTCAGGTACCAATCCTGGATGGACCGAAGCTGGCTCAGATCGTGGCGGTCGGATTTCAGAGCGTACATGAAGGCCCAGCCCACGCCCGTGGCATCAGGCCCGAGCGAGGGCGTCACACCCGGCGGCAGACGGCCGGATACGAAGTTCAGGTATTCGAGCACGCGGCTGCGCGCCCAATACATGTCCGTGCCGTCCTCGAAGATGATGTAGACGAAGGAGAATCCGAAAAACGAATACCCCCTCACGACTTTGGCGTACGGGACGGAGAGCATCTGCGTGGTGAGGGGGTAAGTGACCTGGTCCTCAACGATGCGCGGCGCCTGGCCGGGGTATTCGGTGTAGATGATCACCTGCACATCGGAAAGGTCGGGGATAGCGTCGACCGGCGTGTTTAGTAGCGCGTACACGCCCGCAACCGCAAGCGCAACGGTCGTCAGCACGACGAAGAATTTGTTCTCCAGGGACCACTCGATGACCTTGGCAAACATAGAATTCCCCTAGCGCTGATGGGTCATCGGAGGCCCTGGTTCTCCCTCCGCGGACCCGCCGCTCGAAGGCCGGCTCATCATTTGGCTGATGGCGGCCTTCAGGTTGCTTTCCGAATCGATGAGAAACTGCGACGAGGTGACAACCACCTCGCCGGCTTGCACGCCAGAACGAATCTCCCGCCAGCCGCCGCCCGCGGGCCCCAACGCAACCTCGCGAGGCTCGAACAAACCCGGCTGCTTCTGAACAATCACCACGCTTCGCTCGCCGCTGTGCAGCACGGCCTCCAGCGGAACTTTCACTCCGGGCGGGGCGGCCGGCGCTCGAACAGAGATCGTGGCGAACATCTGGGGGCGGAGCCGCAGATCGCCGTTCGGAATCTCGATGAAGGCCTTGAGCGTCCGGGTCTGCGGATTCACGAAGGGATTGAAGTAGGCGATTCGGCCCGCCCAGCGGCGGTCCGGGAACGCATCCACCTCGACGCTGACACTCTGGCCCTGCCTGACGTATTGCAGCTGATGCTCGTAAAAATCGCCCTCAGCCCAGAGAATCGAGTGGTCCGCCACCTTCAGAATCGGCATGCCCGGCATAACCTTCATGCCTTCGAGAAAGCCGGCGGCCTTCTCGACGATGTGGCCGCTGGCCGGCGCAAGAACCCGCATGGTGCGGACGGGCGTCCCGGAGCGCTCAATTTCGGCGATCTGATCGTCCGCTATATCCCAGTACCGCAAACGCTCACGGGCCGATTCGAGCAACGCCCGAGCGCGTTCGACAGCTTCGGGATAGCCGGAGCCTTCGAGCTTTTCGAGGTAGCTCCTGGCGGCCAGATACTCTTTCTGGGTAGTGACGAGTTGCGGGCTGTAGACATCAAACAGTACCGCGCCCCGATGCAGGTGCTCCCCGATGTTATTGAAGTAAGCCTTCTCGATCCAGCCTTCGAACTTCGTGTTCACGGACACAACGTTCTTCTCGTTGTGCATCAAGACGCCCACCGTCCGGATGTCGAGGGGGACGGTCCCCTTCTCGGCCACTGCCGTGCGAACGCCGAAGTTCTGCAGAAAACCTGGGTCAACGCGAACGCCGTTCTCCGGCGAGGCTTCATCCTCATAAACCGGAACGAGGTCCATACCCATGGGAGACTTCCCCGGCTTGTCGGAAACATAGTTGGGGTCCATGGGCGCACGCCAATATTTGACCTTGCGTTCGCCCTTCGGCTGCGGCGACGGAACGGCGGCAGCACCGTTGCCCGAGCCTTTCACCGGCACCAGACGCATGCCACAAATAGGACAGTTGCCCGGCTCATTCTGGACGACCTGCGGATGCATGCCACAGGTCCAGAGTTGCCCGGTCTCCGAGGAATCGAGCCTTTCGCTGCCGCCATGCCGGCCGCTAAGGTGGTGAGCCCATTCCCAGCCCCCGGGATTCCAGAGAATGAGAACCGGCGCAGCGGAGCCAAGCAGAAAGGTCGCCAGAATCGCGGAAAAGATCTTTGCTTTCGAGGTCATGGTTGCGCCTCCGGGAATGCCTGGCCGATGGCACGCTCCATCTCGGCCAGTGTTTTCATGTAGTCGCTTTGAAACTGTGCCAGGCTCAGGCGTACTTCAAGCAGCACGCGGCCGCTATCGAGCAGCTCGAGGACGCCGAGGGAACCCGTTGCATAGGCGTCCTCCGCGGAACGAAGCGCTTGATCGGCTTGCGGCACGAGCACTCGCTCAAAGAGCGTCATCTGCTCCCGCAGCGTTTTCAGCCGGAAGGACGATGAGCGGATGGCGGCCTCGACGCCGTTGAGGGCGTTGCGGTAGCCCTCGCGGGAGGCGAGGAAGTCTTCGGTCGCCTCCATCACAGCCGCGTCATACTTGCGGCGGCGGATGGGCAGCTTCACTCCAACCGCAAAGTTGTAAATGTTCCTGCCGTTGTCCGGCGGAGGCATTAGAAGTCCCGCGGGATCGGAGCGCTTTCCCACACCGATGTAGTTGGCCTCAAGGCGCACATCGGGCCAGTAATCCTTGCGGGCAACGTCGATGCGCTTTTCGTTTTTTTCGATATCAAGGAACGCCGCCTTGAGTTCGGGGCGGTTGCGTCTGCCCGTTTCATACAACTCGTCAAGACTCGGCGCCTCTACGGGGCGCAGGCGAAGCTCGATGCCTGGGATGGGAGTCTCGGGCGGACGGTCGAGCAACGTGTTGAGCGCGGCCTCGGCATCGGCGCGCTGGCGGCGCAAATCCTCGATGCGGTTTTCACCGCGCGTAATATCGGCCTGCAGCTTAAGCACCGCCTGCTGCAAGCCCGTCCCCTGCGAATACTGCGCTTGGGCCAAGGTCTCGAAGTGCCTGAGCAGTTCGCGGTCCTCTTCGGCGACTGCCAGGGCGCGGTCGATATAGGCAAGATCGTAGTAGGCGAGCTTGACCTGCCGGATGATTTCGGCCTGCTGCGTCTCTCGCAGCTCGCGCTGCATGGCGGCTTCTTTCGCGGCGACCTTCCCCTTTTCGGCAAGCTTGCCGAACCAGGGGAATTCCTGCGAAAGGCTCATCATGAGCATCTGCGGACCCACCCTCGTTTCCGCCATGCGCGGCCCGGGGTTGATCTCGAATACCGGCTCGGGCAGCGCCGTGACCTGCGGAATGCGCTGCAAGGCAGCACGGTATCGCGCGAGAGACTCGTCCAGGGCGGGATGGCGGGCGAGCGCCTCCTTTAGCAAGGCGTCGAGTTGCGCATCGCCGTTTGCCGAGTAGGGTTGGGCCCACGCCGCCGTAATGAATAGGGCGCCCGCGAGCAGCCTCTTGAACATGCTTTCCTCCTGATCGGTTTTTCTCTTCCTGCCCCAGGAACGGGGCGTCAGGCCATTTCGCTGTGAACGGCATCCTGAGAGACGTCGAGGCAAATCCCGACGCGGCAAGCCGGGAGCTTGCGCCGCGATTACACGCCCACGCTTGATTGGCAGGACCTCTCGACGCGGATCTCACACGTCGCAAAGGAACGGCACAAAAGGAAGCGCGGAGAGACCGCGATCTAGATCAGAAGAGAAGAGTGTTGGAGGTAAAGCGGTGCGGGACTCGAAGGTGGCGAATGAAACTGGAAGGCGCCGGGCCGCCAGGTTACCTGCGGCGCTAGACAAGCGCTAATGGCAACGACGGGAACAAGGCCCTCAACCTCCCATGCAGGAGAGTTGGAAACGCCTTTCGTGGAAACAGCGGCACAGCGGCTTTGGCAGTTCTTATCCTCGGACGATTTGCCCGAGTGGTCGCAGCAGTCATGGGCGGAAGCGCCCAGGGTGGCCAGCAGGTTCTTGCAGGGTGCCGCGAGCAGTAAAGCCGCGAGCGCCATACTGGTGAAAACGGTGAGCCAGCCACGCCTCATTACCTTCAGCGTAGACCGGAACCGCGAAAGTGTCAATGATCCTTCTGTCTCGACCGGAGGAAGTCGCAACGCCAAACGATCGTGAGGTGAGCTTCCGGTCCGCAGTGTCGGCTTCCACGCCCAGCATTTTCTCTTACGCGATGAAGGGGACGGCGACGCCGGTCGCAAACGCAGGGCCTACGGCACGCTCAGCTGTTCCTTATCGAGGCCGCTGTTGAACTTAACCTCAACCACCTCGGCGTCGAGATATTTGGAGCCGTCTTGCAGGATCGTGACCTTGAAGGGAACCTGCATCCCCTCCACCTCTCGATAGTCCGAATACAGTTCTTCGACGGTGGCCCCGGGGCCGCCGATGCTCTCGCCTTGATAAGCGCTTTTGATCACTTCGCCCGAGGAGACATCGACCCACAGACGCACGCTCTGGCCGTCCTGGGTTGAGATCTCGATTACCTCCGCCTTCCTGCCGTCGACGTCCGCCTCCTCGATGAAGTTGGCCGTTCGCGCGGGGTCGCGATCGCTGAGCAAAATCGCCTCCCGCACCCGGAACAGAGCGGAGCGAGTCTGCTTGAGCTGGGGAGGCGGCAAGGGCAGGCGCCCTTGCGGGGATTGCATCCAACCGTTCGACCCTTCGACAAATACCGTGATCTTTCCAAAGGGCAGGACGTTTTCCTGCCGCAGTACGTCCGGCAAGACGATCTGGGTCGTTTGGTCGGCGGACATTCCGCCCTGCATGCCCTGCATCTTGACGGTCTTAGTGATGTCTTTCACAGCGGCAAGTCTCTCCGCTCCACCCGCCGCCTGCTGCGCTTTTTGCAGAACCTGGCGGCCTCGTTCGACAGAAGCAGCGGACGACGCCGCTGCTTCTCGCGGAGGTTCCGGAATCGTAATGTCGAGCGGCTGAACGGCCCGGCCAAGCGAATCCAGAGGCTGATCAAAATCTCCCGGCTGGCCCACCACCAAAAGCTTCATCAGTTCGGGGTGAAGATACTGCTTGGCGACCCGCAGAATGTCGTCCGCTGTCAGCTGTTCTACCTTCTCTTTGAACCGGAAAATGAAATCGTCGGGATAGCCCCAGTAGCGATAAGTCATCAGACGGTTCAGCGTTTTTCTCTCCGTATCGAAGTTAAATACGAAGCCGTTCAGCACGGAGTCTTTGGCCGAGCGGAGTTCGGCAGCGGTGACCGGCGCTGAGCGAATTCGCTCGATCTCGGCCATCGACGCCTGAATCGCCTTCACCGTGCTCTCGGATTTCGTGGCCAGCACGACCTGGAAGATGCCGGGATGATTGTAGTTGGCGCCCCAATAAGCGCCCGCGTTGTAGGCCAGCCCCAGCTGGCTCCGCACCCGCTGAAACAGGCGGCTCTGGAACCCGCCCCCCAAAATCGTGCCCATCACCTGCAACGCGGGGTAATCCGGATTCTTGAACAGACCGCCAAGGTGTCCGATGCGCACGCTGCTCTGATTCACGTCGGATTTCTCTATCAGCCAAGTGCCGCCGGACGGTTTGGATTCCACCGGAGGGAAGGCCGGGACAGGCGGTTGCTTGACCGTCCACTCCGCGAAGGCCTTCTCGAGCTTCGCCCTCATGTCATTGGTGTTGAAGTCGCCGTAGACGGCCAGTGTGATGTTCTCGGGGAAAAAGTATCGCTCGTAAAAGGCGCGCAGGTCCGCCTGCTGGATGCGGTCGACGTGCTCGTACTCCATCTGCCAGCCATAGGGATTGTCCTTGCCGTAGACGAGGTTCGTAAATTCCCGTTGGGCGATGCCGCCGGCGTCGTCGTTGCGCCGCGAGATGCCGCTGCGCGTCTGCTGCTTGGCGAAACTGACCTTGTCTTCCCGAAAGGCCGGATGCATGAGAACGTCGGCGTAGATCGCCAGCACCGCATCGAGGTTTTCTTTGAGCGTCCAGAAATTCGCCTGCCCGTTGGTCTCGCCGATACCCGTTTCCACGGAGGCAGCCATCATTTCCAGTTCCTGGTCGATCTCCTCGCCGCTTCGCGAAACCGTGCCGCCGATACGAAGCACGGTGCCGGTGATCCCCGCCAGCCCGATCTTTTCCGACGGATCGAACAGGTTGCCGGTTCGCACGAGCGCCGTTCCTGTGATGATCGGCAGCGTGTGGTCCTCCAGCAGATAAATCTGCATGCCGTTCGCCAGTTTGTAAGAGGGGATCTCCGGAATCGTGATCTCACGCAGCGGCGGATAGCGTTTCTCCAGGTCCGAGGGCAACTCGGCCGGCTGGATGGTCGAGGAGGGGGCGGCAGCCTGCTGTCCCCGCAAAACGGCGCTCCAGCTTCCCACAAGCAGAAGCGATACGCAGGCCACTCTGGCAGTCCAACGTCGCGGCGTCACTTCGCCACCTCCTTATCGCCCGCCGGCGGCGGCACGAGATACGCAACGGTGCGGGCCTCCGTCTGGAAATACGCCTTGGCCACGCGCGTCACGTCCTCGGCGCTCACCTTTTCCATTTCGTCCAGCCAGCGGAACATCTGCCGCCAGTCGCCATAGCCCACTTGGAACTCGGTCAGCTTGTCGGCCAGGGCGGCGTTGCTGTCCAAGGTGCTGAGGAGCGAAGCGCGGGCCTTTGTCTTCACCATCTGCAAGGTCTCGGCGTCGGGCGCTTCGGTCTTCAACTTTTCGATCAACTCGTACATCGCCTTTTCATTTTCCTGGACCGTGTGTCCCGCGGTTGGAAAGGCGTAAAAGAGAAACAGAGACGGATACTTGTTGCCGGGGTAATCCGGGAAGCCGCCCGCGTCGAGAGCGATCTGGCGGTCACGAACAAGCTCTTTGTAGAACCAGCTCGTGCGGCCCTCGCTCAGAACACTGGAGATGACGTCGAACACGGCGCGGTCCGGATGATCCTTGGCGGGCTTCTTGAAGCCGATCACGACAACCGGTTGCGACGGGGAAATGATCTCGATGCGGCGCTCGCCCTCCTGCGCCGGTTCCACGGTGCTGACCGCCGGAGGCAGAGGGCGTTTCGGTAGCCGCCCGAAGTAGGCTTCGGCGAACTGGCGCATCTTCCCCGTCTCGACGTCGCCGACGATGGCAACGACCATGTTTGAGGGGACGTAGTAGGTCTGGAAAAACCGCTCCGCGTCCGAGACGCCCAGGCTCTGGATGTCGCTTGACCAGCCGACCGTCGGCCAGCCGTAGGGATGCGCTTCATAGGCGGCCGCCACGAAGGCTTCGATCAGCTTGCCGACCGGATTTGAGTCCGTGCGCATGCGCCGCTCCTCGTGCACGACGTTCCTTTCCTTGTAAAAGTCACGGTACACAGGCTGCAGGAACCGCTCGGACTCGAGATAAAACCACAGCTCGGTGCGGTTGGAGGGAAGGCTATAGAAGTAGCGCGTGGCGTCCCACGACGTCGAGGCGTTCAGGCCGTTGCCGCCGTTTTCTTCGATCAAGCGCGTGAACTCTTCGCTATCGGCCAGCTCCGACGCCGCTTCAACCGCCTGATCAAACTTCTCTTCGAGCTGGTCGAGGGCCTGCCGGCTTGCCCGCCTTCCCTTCCGCTTCTCGCCCTCCAGCGCGGCGTAGGCCTTCTCCACCTCCTCCAGCGCTTGACGCTCTTTTTCATAGTTGTCCGTGCCGATCTTCCTGGTTCCCTTGAACGCCATGTGCTCAAACATGTGCGCCAATCCAGTGCGGCCCTTGGGGTCATCCACGCTGCCGACATCGACGAAAGTGTGGAACGAAACTACCGGCGCGTCGTGGCGTTCGAGCACGAGGAAGTGCAATCCGTTCTCGAGCGTGAACTCGGTGACGGCCTTTTCGAAGGCGGCGAGATCCTGCGCGGGAGAGGGGTGAACGGCCGCCAGGAGGGTGAAAGCAAGCCCCAAAGCAGCATTCGAAAAAAACTTTTTCATATGGTTTGAAGGTAGCGTACTCCGGGGAACAAGGCAAAGACGGCGGTGGTTTGCGGCATGAGAGAGTCGTGTTTCCAACCTCGCGCGCAGCCAGCGCGAAGTTGATCACGGCAACAAAAACGTTTTGCTCCCGCCGGCGCTCTCGAGGGAGGACATGCATGGAAGCCCCTGTTTACAGGCTCTCCAAGCATTCGCTTACACTCGTCACGAACGAGACAGTACACGCGCGGCTGGTTCGCAATCGTACTGTGTTGGGGAACATGATCCGCCCGGCGCCATCGTCTTCTCCGGCGCCGTGACTTCCGCAAGACGGGCGCGAAGCGTCTCTCGGGCCTTTCCCTCCAAACCAAACGGCAGAAAAAATGTTTGTGAAATCACGCAAGACGTGATAAAACATTTAGGATGATCAATGTAGTGGCAAACCGACCCTTGGTTCCGCTCATGATCACTTGCAACTGGCAGGGTTCAACACAGACCCGCCGTTGACTTCCAACGAATGAGGTGAAACATATGGCTAAGAAAGCCAAGAAGGCCGCCAAGAAGAAAGGCAAGAAAGCGGCAAAGAAAAAGAAGTAGCTAACGGAAGAAGCTAGACGGCCCGAAGAAGGGAGCCAAGCAGCGAGGTTCTTGAGCGGGCCGATAGTTCCAGAAGTGAACCGGCTTGCCAGGCTGCGTAGTCAAGCAGCCTGCAAGGCCGGTCAAAGGCGGGCCCCGGAGCTTTGGGGCTTGCCCGATCAAGTTGAAATAGGATGAGGCAGCCCTTTCCGGGCTGCCCCTTTTTTTTGGGCCTCGCCGCGGCAGGGCGAAGCAGCACGCGCGCGGTGTCGTAGAATCACCGTGAAGGCCCTCACCGCGGTGTCTTCCCGCCCAGCATGATTGTACAAGCCCAACTTGCCACCTTTGACAGCCTCGATCTGGATTGCGGCCAGCGTCTTGCACCCGTTCAGGTCGCCTACGAAACCTATGGCGCACTTGACGCCGAAAGCCGGAACGCCATCCTCGTCTTGCACGCCTTTTCAGGGGATGCCCATGCCGCGGGTGTCAGCGAGGAGGATGGCAAGCCTGGCTGGTGGGACAACATGATCGGTCCCGGCAAAGCGTTTGACACCGATCGGTACTTTGTCATCTGTTCGAATGTGCTCGGCGGATGCCGCGGCACGACCGGGCCTGCGTCGGTGAATCCTGCCACGGGCCGTCCCTACGGCGTGAACTTTCCGTTCATCACGGTGGCTGACATGGTGCGCTTGCAAAAGCGCCTGACCGAACACCTCGGCATCAAGAAACTGCTGGCGGTGTCGGGTGGTTCCATGGGCGGCTTGCAGGCGCTGCAGTGGGTCATCGATCATCCTGAGGCGGTAGCTTCCGCGATTCCAATCGCGACGACGCACCGCCACTCGGCGCAGCAGATCGCCTTCAACGAGGTGGGCCGGCAATCGATCATGGCCGATCCGGACTGGAACGGCGGCGACTATTATGATGGCCCACCGCCGGCGCGCGGCCTGGCCGTGGCTCGCATGGTCGGCCATATCACGTACATGAGCGACGACTCCATGCACGAGAAGTTCGGCCGGCGGCGTCACAGCGATGCCGAACCAGGGGACGAAGACGGGGCTCTGTTTGAAGTGGAAAGCTACCTGCGGTATCGCGGCGGGCAGTTCGTCAACCGCTTCGACGCGAATTCGTACCTCACCATCAGCCGGGCGATGGACTCCTACGATGCCACGGCCGGTTACAGTTCCTTGGGCGAGGCCTTCGCCCGGGCGAAGACGCGTTTCCTCGTCATCAGTTTCAGCTCCGACTGGCTTTACCCCTCCTATCAGTCCCAAGAGATCGTGCGGGCGCTCAGGGGCCGGAATCTGGATGTGGCCTATGTCGAACTGCCGTCAAACTACGGCCATGACGCCTTCCTCATCGAGGCGGGCGAGCAGACAGAACTGATCAAGAGTTTCCTCGAAAACACCTATAAGCGCCTGCCGAAGTTCGCCGCCTGAAGGATTGGATTCTCCCGCCAATCGCTCGTAGAGCGTCTCCAAAAACCCGTCGCCACAGCGACCCCTTTCTGCACTCCCGCCGGGCGGAATGCCCCGGAGTGACGGCGTTGGGCAACCCCACTATAATGAGCTAGATACTTGTCATGGCTACAGCCCAGCTGCCATCCCGCGCTTTCGTTCCCGAGGTTCTCGGCCGGCGGGACTACGCCATCATCGGGGAGATGGTCGAGGAAGGCGCCAGTGTTCTCGACCTGGGATGCGGCGAAGGTGAGTTGCTTGAGTGGCTGGTCGAACGGAAGGGCGTGCAGGCTCGGGGCGTCGAGATTTCGCCGGTGAAGGTCCGAAAGTGCGTGGGCCGCGGTCTTTCCGTGTATCAGGGGGACATCGATCAGGGGCTGGCGGATTACCCGGACCAATGCTTTGATTACATCATCCTCAGCCAGACTCTCCAGGAGACCCTGCTACCCCTTACGGTGTTGCGGGAAATGATTCGCGTGGGCCGGCGCGCTATCGTCGCCTTCCCCAACTTCGGCCATTGGTCGGTGAGACTCTCTCTACTCTGGACAGGCCGGGCCCCGAAGACTGGCCACTTGCCATACGAATGGTATGAGTCGCCGAACATTCACTTTGTGACAATTCTGGATTTTGAAGAAATGGTGCGTAGCGAAGGGCTGACGGTCGAGCGTTCCTACTTTTTGCGGGAGGACCGGCATGTGCGGACTTGGCCGAGTCTTCGCGCGGAAACGGCGGTCTACCAGCTCAGAAAGTAGACTCCCCCTCGATCGTGGTAAGGTCACGCCTGAACGTTTCCCTGGTTCGCGAGATGTGCCGAAGTCGGAAACGCTTCCAGCTGGTTCCGCGGCCGCTTTTCCCGCGCCGCCGGGAACGCAGGGCGGTAAGGTAGAACTCGATGGACGAGCTTTTCGACCCCAAGGATCCCTCAGTACTTCAGATTTCCACCCGCAAGCCGGGCCCCAGGGGATCCCTGCCGCTCACACCCGAAATCCTGCGGACCCGTCCCAGCGGCGACATCTTCGGATGGACGCAAGACGCCGGCATGGGTTGGAATCCGTCGGAGCTGGGCCGCAACGAATTTCTGATCCTGAGCACGCAGGGTGGAATTCGGGCCGAAGACGGAACGCCCATTGCGCTTGGGTATCACACCGGCCACTTCGAGGTCGGACTGCTCATGCAAGAGGCGGCGTGGGAATTGCGCTCGCTGGGCGCGATTCCCTTTGCCGGTTTCTGCAGCGACCCCTGCGACGGCCGCACGCAAGGTACCACCGGGATGATGGACAGCCTGCCCTACCGCAATGATGCGGCGCAGGTCTTCCGCCGGCTGATTCGTTCGTTGCCGACCCGCCGCGGTGTGATCGGCGTCGCCACCTGCGACAAAGGTCTGCCGGCGATGATGATGGCGCTGGCCGCTATGCGTGATCTGCCGGTGGTGCTGGTGCCTGGGGGAGTAACGTTGCCGGCTTCGGACGGCGAAGACGCCGGCCGCGTGCAATCGATCGGCGCGCGCTTCTCCCACGGAGAACTTTCGCTGCAGGAAGCATCGGAACTGGGGTGCCGGGCCTGCGCGACAGCCGGAGGAGGCTGCCAGTTCCTCGGCACTGCGGCGACGGCGCAGGTGATCAGCGAAGCGCTCGGTCTGTCGCTTCCGCACACCGCCCTGTCACCCTCAGGACAAGAAATCTGGAAGGAGGGCGCGCGGCAGTCGGCGCGAGCTATCGTGGCCATGCAGAAGCGCGGCCTGACCTCGAGGGACATCCTTACGGATGCCTCGGTCCGGAACGCCATGGCGGTTCACGCCGCCTTCGGTGGTTCGACGAATCTTCTGCTCCATCTGCCGGCCGTCGCGTACTCCGCGGGGCTGCGAAGACCGACTGTGGAAGACTGGACCGCCATCAATCGCCGCGTGCCCCGCCTCGTGGATGTCCTGCCCAACGGTCCAAGGATGCATCCGACGGTCCGCGTGTTCTTGGCCGGCGGCGTACCTGAAGTGATGTTGCATCTGCGCCGCGCCGGTCTGCTCGATACGACGGTCCTCACAGCCGCGGGTCTGCCCCTGGGTGAAGTTCTCGACCGGTGGGAAAAGTCCGAGCGTAGGCAAGCTTTGCGCCGCCGTCTCCATGAGCAGGACGGCGTCGATCCGCTTGACGTGATCATGGATCCGGAGAAGGCGCACACGGAAGGGCTGACCAGCACCATCACGTTCTGTCGCGGCAACCTTGCTCCTGAGGGTTCGGTCGTCAAGAGCACCTCGATCGATCCGAGCGTGGTTGATCCAGATGGCGTCTATCGCAAGACCGGCCCTGCGCGCGTGTTCACACGGGAGACGGCGGCGATCGAAGCGATCAAGAACGGCGGCATTCGAGCGGGCGATGTCATGGTTCTGATTTGCTCGGGGCCGATGGGTTCCGGCATGGAAGAGGTCTATCAGATCACAAGCGCTTTGAAGTACCTGCCCTTCGGAAAGCAGGTGGCGCTCATCACAGACGCGCGCTTTTCGGGCGTTTCGACCGGTGCGTGCATCGGCCACGTGGGACCGGAAGCGTTAGCCGGAGGGCCCATCGGGCGCATCGTCGACGGCGATACGATTCAGATCCTTGTGGACCGCAACAAACTTGAAGGATCGCTGGACTTGATCGGCGACGGCGGCGGCACATTCGGCCCTGAACGCGGCGCCCAGGTGCTGGCGCAACGCCCACCGCGCCCCGATTTGTCGGCAAACCCTGAGTTGCCCGCGGATACACGCTTGTGGGCGGCCTTGCAGCGCGTGGGCGGCGGCACCTGGGGCGGCTGCGTATTCGACGTGGATGCGATCGTCGCCAAGCTGAACGGTGATGAGGCGTAGCAGTCCAATTTGCTGTCCCCTCGCGGGACTGCATGGCGCGCTTCTTCACCGCCATCCCCAATACCTTGCATTCCACGAGAGATGCTATTCATGAAAGCCTGGCAAGTACACCGCTTCTGCGAACCGAACGAGATGACACTGGAGGACGTTCCGGTCCCCTCGCCCGGCGACGGCGAAGTCTTGATCCGCAACCACGCCGCCGGCCTGAACTTCTTTGACATCCTGCTGATCCAAGGCAAGTACCAGGTGCGGCCTCCCTTCCCCTTCTCCCCTGGCCGTGAAGGCGCGGGAATTGTGGAAGCGGTGGGCGCGGGCGTTTCCGGCATCTCCGTCGGCGACCGCGTGATGGCCGATGTGGAAACCGGCTCGTACGCCGAATACTCTATCGCGGACGCGACGCAGGTTTGGCCGATTCCCGACGGCATGAGTTTCGCCGAAGCGTCCGGTTTTCTGGTGGTGTACCAAACGTCGTACCTTGCTTTGCTCCTCCGCGCGAATCTCCAGCCCGGCGAATGGCTCCTGGTGCACGCCGGAGCCAGCGGCGTAGGCATGTCGGCGATCCAGATCGGCAAGGCGGCCGGCGCCCGCATTATCGCGACCGCCGGCAGTCAGCAGAAGCTCGCCTTTTGCACGGCGCAGGGCGCTGAACATGTGGTGAACTATCGGGACGAAATCTGGGTCGACCGCATCAAGGAGATCACCGGGGGATCCGGTGCGGACGTGATCTACGATCCGGTGGGCGGCGACGTGTTTGATCTTTCCACGAAGTGCATCGCGCCGCAGGGGCGTCTGGTTGTTGTCGGGTTTGCGGGCGGACGCATCCCGACCATCGCCGCAAACCGGGTTCTGTTGAAGAACATGTCGGTCGTCGGCTCCTACTACGGCCGCTACTCCAAAGAGCACCCCGGGTTCTTTGCCGATACGCAGCGGCAGCTTGTCGAATGGTATCGCGAAGGGAAAGTCCGGCCCGTGGCCTCAAACACCTATCCGCTTGAGGAAGCGCCCCTAGCCCTGGCTGATCTGGCCGCACGGCGCGTGGCCGGCAAAGCCGCGTTGCTGATCCCGGCCTAGCCGGGCTTAGACGGCGAGCAACATTTCAGACCGGCGCAAAATCTGCGGGAAACAATCACGCGATTCGCGCCTGCGGATGAGTCCAACGACTCACTAACGCTGGAGGCTAACCCGCTACAATCTCGACCAACTCGATCTCGAAGGAGAGATCTTTCCCCGCCAGCGGGTGATTCGCATCGAGGGTGACAGTCGAGTCGGAAATGGCAGTGACCGTCACACGCGTGTTCTCCCCTTCCGGTCCCCTGACCTGAAGCATCTGGCCGATCTTGAGTTCGAGGCCCTTCGGGATGCGGCGCCGCTCCATCACAAGGGCCATTTCCTCGCGCCGGGGCCCGTAGGCTTGCTCAGCCGGGATCGTCTCAGTCCGTGTTTCCCCGGGAACCATGCCGGTGACGGCCTGCTCGAATCCGGCGATGACTCTTCCCGCGCCGATCTTGAAGGTGAGCGGGTCGCTCTTCTTGGAGGAGTCAAATTCCGTGCCGTCCTGGAGTCTACCTGTGTAATGAACTTTGACGGTGTCGCCGCTTTTTGCCTTGGCCATGTCTCACCAGTGTCGCAAAAGGGGCGCGGACCGCGCTGCCAGGTTTGCACCTTAGAAGATTCCGGCGGGGGGCCTGTCCTGGAGGTGCGACTGCCATGCCGCCCCTAATTTCTCAACAGCTTTCCAGGCGGCGAGGGCCGCCGCGGGGACAGGCAGGTTACCAGCGCTGTTCGCGGCGTCGGTCGGGTCTGGCGCGAGGCTTACGGCTTCGCTGCTCACGCTCATAGGGGGCCGCGCTGCCAGGCGGAATCTTAGGGCGCGCCTCGCTGATGACCAGCGCCCGGCCCATGAACTGCTTGCCATGGCAATTGTGAATCATGGCTTCGGCCTCATTGGGATCGTTGACCTCAACAAAGCCAAACCCTCGTGATTCTCCCGACAGCCGGTCGCGCACCAGGGTGATTGCATCCGTTGCGATGCCATTCTCCGCAAGCCAGTCCGCCAAGTCGGTTTCACTGGCCGGATAGGGCACGTTGCCCACGTACAACTTCATATCGATTGCTCCTTCCGCCCGGTCGAGCGGAGATGATACAGGGAGAAAAGCGTGTTCATAATCTCAGAGTGAGACATCGAAGTCAAAAAAAAGTTACAAGTCCGATAAGAATCGAAGAATTTTCCAGCCCGTAGGCAAACCAGGAACTACACGCGATGTTCGGCGACGCGACCAGCGTCGTGGATTCCTGCCGGATGCCTACGGCTGAATGGCCCTCTTCGGGAAGACGCCGCACCGCGAACCGTGGTAGTGCGCATACCGCATCCTGCGCTAATTTCACAGTAGGCTTCGTGACGGACCCGGCAAGGCGCGCGAGACACCAAGGAGGATCCTTTTGCCCCCTCAGGCGATATTGTTCGATCTTGACGGCGTTCTCTACAATGCCGGCCAACCGATAGCGGGCGCGGCGGAGACTATAGCCTGGGCTTGGGAGAAGCAAATCCCACACCTGTTCGTGACGAACACGACCTCGCGCCCGCGCTCGGCCCTGGTTGAAAAACTCGCGCGCTTTGGCATCGAGACAGAGGCGTCACGGATCCACACGCCGGCAGCGGCGGCTGTTTCGTGGTTGCAGTCGCAGGCGGCCGGAAAGGTGGCGCTGTTTCTCCGGCGGCCGGCGCGCGTAGAGTTCGAGGGCCTTCCCCTTTTGCCGGACGACGCCGAAGTTGGAGCGGCCTACGTCGTCGTAGGTGATCTGGGCGAAGGCTGGGACTATCGCACGCTGAACCGCGCTTTCCGTCTGCTGCATCACAACCCAGGCGCGGCGCTGGTGGCCCTGGGAATGACTCGGTACTGGCAGGCTGAGGACGGTATTTCCCTTGACGTCGCTCCGTTCGTCGCCGCCCTGGAGCACGCCACGGACCGCCAAGCTGTTGTGCTGGGCAAACCCGCCAAGCCGTTCTTCGATTCCGCCGTTAAGCAGCTTGGCCTGTCCGCCGCCGGCGTCGTCATGGTCGGAGACGACATTGGGGCCGACGTGGCTGGCGCTCAGGCGGCAGGCCTTCAGGGTCTTCTCGTCAAGACAGGCAAATTCCATCCCAAGGACTTGACCGGCGAGGTCAAGGCAAGCGGCGTGATCGACTCGATCGCGGACTTGCCCGAATGGTGGGAGGGACAATCAGGCTGACGGCCCGGCTGCGAGGCGATTGTAGAGCCACGACATCGCAGCGCCGCCAAACGCCCCATCCACCAAACCATAGATCGCGCCTACCAGGACCTGGCCTATGTCCGCAGTCCCCTCATAACCCGGGTAAAGAGAAGCGATCAGATGCAAGAACGCCGCGCCGTAGCTTGGCCAAGCCAGATTTGCCAGCCCGATCACCAGCATCGCGAGTCCCCACAACAGACCGATAGTCATGGTTGCCGCTTTCACGTTGATTCTCACCAGCGTGCTCCTCCGCGAATTCGTTAGCCATCCATCGTAGCTCTTTAAGCACGGAGTCGAGCAGGGGAGGAGGAACGGAGGCCGTGCGCTTTTGGCGGGCTTCCCGGGGCGCCACGGGTTTCGAAGTGGATTCCCGATTCGGGGCTTCCACGAGAATCGAAAGGAGCATCGAGCACAGTGCGGCGATCTGCATGACGGCGCGCGCCGCGTGCTCTTCTTCCCACTGCACGCGATAGACCGCCCAGTCCGGCGGCATCGAGTCCGGCGACCAGTGAATCGTCATCGCCAGGATCGAATCAGCATGGTGGGGACTCCCCGGTACAGCCCCACGAACCCAGGCTGAAGCAAGGCCTGCCTACAACCAAGACAGCCTGCCCCCAGTCGAAGCTGCATCGGGATGCCGGCGGCCGATTCTGGGAAGGGAGATCCCGCTGGGATAACAGCTCCTGCTGCTCAGGCCTGATCGGAAGATGGCAACGCCGGATTTTTGAAGGCGGGGTTCACGTGGAGCGAGAGCGTCGAAGCAGTTGTTTCGCTGCGGCCCATGAAGAGGAACAACCCGAGCCATAGAAACTCGAGGAACACCAGAACGCCAGGGTCCCACAGGATCCCCAGACCGCGGACGACATCGGCCCGAACGTGGCCCGCGTCCGGAAGAGAGAGTGTCAGCAAGCCCGCGATCACAACGGATAACGCCGCCATTACCTGATAGGCGGAAATCCTGCCCCCGCCGCGATAGTCGGCCCGCAGGATCTCGGAATACACCCTCCAGGCTTGGGACAGCAGGACCGATAGCGCGAAGGCGGCCGCATACTGCGATTCGAAGAAGAGGGCGGTGGCAACCATGCCGAGCAGCGCGAAAAGCGCCGCCGTCAACGCTTGCACGGGAATGACTCTGGCACCCTGCAGACCCGCGGCATAGGCAATCTTCTTGGTGCCGCCATGAAACACAAAATGGAACCGGCCGAAGATCCTGGCTGCCCACCGCCCGGCCTGCTCCAAAGACTTGCCGTAACAGCAACCGAAGCTGATGCAGGCGAGCCTTCCGGCGCTTTCTCCGAAACAGTACGCAATGGAGGCAGCGGCCAAAGCCGGCATCAGCGGAAGGGGAAAGCCGCCGGCCAAAACATTCACAAGGCCAGCAGCTATCGGCGCGCCGAGCAGCCCGGCAAAGGAAGCTCCTCCAACTGTAAACGCGGAGCGCGTTTGGTCCACCCTTTGCGCGATCCATCGGGAAGCGGGGACACACAGCGCAAGCAAGAGCGCCAGCATCACCAGCGAACGCAGAGCAGACACGCCCACCGATCCCGTCAGCAGCAGGAAGATGGCGGCGGCAAAAGCGCAGGCATTGGCCGCAAAAAACCGTAGAAGGTCGGATTGAGGCCGCTCCACGACCCGGTCGGTTCTTTCCTGCGTGGAACGCAGGCCATGATCTGCCATTCTTCGCGCGGAAGAGCGCGAAACGCCCAGCTCATCACGAGCGCAAGCAGCGCGGCGAGGATCACTAACAGCCAGGAAGCATTCATGTGTGCCGGCTCCTAAGAGGACAGTTTTCCAGGCACGGGCGGCGGTGGTCCCGTGTCTCTTAACTCCGCCGCGTCGCGATCAGCGACCGGACCGCGACATCGGTTTCCACCAGCGGCCTTCCAAACGCCGCGGAAAAGCGGCTCTCCGTTCCAGGACGCCGCATGTTCCGGACAAGATCCTCGGCGAACTCTATGCGGCCCGGCTCGAAAAGAAGTACATCGGTGCTGCTGCCGGGGCGATAAAGACTCTTGGGACAGCCCTTTCGCACAAACATGCCTGGTGCGGCCGCTGTTGGATTCTCATATCTATGCTCGCTGTAGCACTGCACAATGTCGCCAATCATCAGCGCCACGATCTCAACCATCGCGACCAGCCCTACCTGCGTGCCACCCTCTACGTCGGTGTCGATGATGGTCAGCACGCGCTTGTTTTTGGAATACGGCGTGATGAGTTCAACGACTGCGCCGGGATTGCAGGAGTGGTGCGCACCCGGGATTTCGTAGAAATCAGTAACGCGGCCAGCGACCGGTGTATGGTTGTAGTGGTATTTATCGGGAGTCAGGCGGAATACCGCGAAGTCCGCGCGGTCGAAGGTACTTCGCCAAAGCGTCTTTTCAGGGCCGAACAGTTCGTTGAGATCGAAGAATTTTCCCTTCAGGTGAATCGCTGATTCAGACTGAAACGATCCGACCAAGGTTTTGGCGTCCGCCGGCGACGTGACCGCCCCGTCGTCGAGGGGCATGGGCCGGCACTCCCAATAGCGAATCTTCCTCTCGAAAATATCGCGCGCGGTGCGGAACTTGGTAGGGTTGTCCAGACAATCGGCCCAGTCCACGCGGGAAAAGAACCTGTCACTGCCGAGCAGTTTGCCGGCCAGCGGCAGGTCGAAGTTCATGAAGCCTAGCAAGCTGGAAGTCCAGGCGCTGGTGACGGCGCGGAACAAGGCCGGAGCGTTTTCACGGGTCTCGGAGTAGAGAAAGTGAATGACGCGGTCCGCGAAAAGCTTTTCGGTGACCACGTCTTGACTACCCCGGTTCAAGTACTGGTGCCTGGTCATTCGAAGCCCCCGGCTAGGCGGCGCGCGTTTCCGCGAACTCCATTACGAGCATGAGATGGACGAGTCTGCGAAGCGTGTTCTCGGGCGACGCTCCACTCATCCAATCCTGCCGCACCTGCGAAAAGAACACGGGAAGGTCCATGCCTTGCAGGATGTGGGCCAGGGATTCGCGCGTTTCCGGGTCCTGTTGCGCCTGCTGGCTCAGTCGAGGGAGATCCTCCTCGACGAAGTCCAGGGCTTCGCTGAAATGCTTGCGCCGCAAGTCTTCGCGATAGTAGCGCTCCGCGGCCGAATTGAATTCCTGCGCCCGCAACTGGAACGGTGACTTGGCGCCCTGACCAGCCAGGATCCCTTTGGTCAGCTTGCCCTGCCCCGAGCAATGTTTTGGGTCTTCGATGCGCGCCCTTAGATCGTCGATCGTGGGCCCCAGACGCATCATCTCGATCAGGTCCGCGCCGTCGCGGGCCACGGTTTCCAACAGCGCACACCGGTAATCGAGGAGTTCCACCCGCAGATAGCCGGGGTAGCGGTGGCTGTGGCGCAGACCCTTGGTCTGTTGAAGAATCTTCAGAAGGAAGCGGTTGTCCGTGTTCTCGTGGACATAGAAAGTCGGAACGCCCGTGGCGGCTCCGAAAAAGACTTGTCGTCTTTCGCTTTCGCGAAGCGGCCGGTCGGGAATGTCCGCGTGTGTCCAGCCGCCGGCAATGTACTTGAAGGCGAGAACGGTGATAAGGCCTTGCAGGTTCACGGCGTGAGTCATGTCGTCGCGCAGGCTTTCGAAAAGCGAGTAGTAGCGGCCTTCAAACCCGGAAAATCCTAGCGCAGCAAACGGACGAAGCTTGTACGGCAGGTACATCGACATGCGGCGGTCGAAAACGCCCAGATCGTCGAGGTCCTTTTTCAGCCTGTCGGCGCTAGCCAGGCGTCCATCCAGCGCGGGGCTCTCTTCGGTACTCATCAGGGCGACAAGGTAGTCGATCAGCCGGAAATCGGGCACGAAGTCGCCCTTGAGCCGGAACAGAAACGTCAGCATGCGGTCCACCAGCTCTGGGCCGGCCGGAGTCATCGGGTGCCCGAGAACACGGTTCTTCGCTCGCTTTTTCCAGCGCCGCCAGAGCATGCGCAGGTGCGTATAGTCGAGTTCGTGCGAAAGAAATCCAAGTACCCGTTCCGGGTGAAAATCCGCGAAATCGAGGCGATAGGGCGCAGCGCTGTGCATACCCACGAACAAAGGTAGAAAATGTTCGACGATCTTAATGACGAGGTCCCCGGTGTGCTTTTCGTGAGCTGCCGTAAAGCCTGAATTCGGATCGCGGAGAGTCCGCGTGAGCTTCTGGCTGCCCAGCGTGACGTGCAGGCCGTTGTTGGCCAGGCTGATGTTGGATGTGTTCGGCAGCACGACCAGGTTGCGGGTGATGATGCCCGCCTCGCGCAGCTTGCCCACCGCGTTCAGATGGCTGCGGCTCAGCACCTGATGACACAGCACCATGTATTCGTGCTTGGCCTCGCCATCGTCCCAGCCGGAAAGGCACGGACTCATGAAAAGCTCGCGGTAGAACGCGTCCGAGATGCAGTCGTTGAGGTGTTTCTGCCGCACCGGCGGGTGAGGCGAAAAGAAAATGATTGCTTCCTGACCGTTTTCGCGAAGCTGGAATTTTCTGTTAGCGTAGAGCGTCAACAGGTGAGTGAAAAGGTACCGCTTGGCGGTCTCTTTCGCGAGTTGGCGGCCGTAGCCACAGTGAGGGTCTAGGGAAACGATGTGAAAGGAATGCGTCTCAGGCGAGGTGTTGTCGTTGAGGAAGTGCGGCATAAGCCGCACCGCGGCGGCTCGCACGGCCCGCGTCGGCCGGCCACCGGCGAACAGCACGTCAGCCAGCGCCAGCTTCACAAGATAACTGACCGGGACGCGAACAAATTCGACACCGTTTTCCAGCGGAAGGAACCTTTCCGCGTCGCTGCGATAGCCGCTCGAAGGGTCGCCCTTGTCAGCCCGCAGATCCTGGTCGAGCACAGCTTTCGCGTAAGCGTTGAGCGCTCGAAGGGGAAACCGCACCCAACTGTTCTCCCAGAGGTTCGTCGGGTTGTTGTCCAGGTATTCTTCCAGGCGGGAAACAGCTCTGCGCGGCGTGTCACCGGCTTCGGCGCGCCGCAAAACGTTGGCAAAATACCTCGAGTCGCGGATAGTCCGCGGCAAGTCGGCCGATCGGGCGTCCCCCAGCACCGCAGCTTGCAGCTCAGTTTCGGATCCCGCGGTAGCATCGGCGAGGGCGAAGGGTAAGGTTTCGGGTGCGCCGGACCGGACTCCCAACAGCTCCAGTGACTCCCGGAGGTCGGGAACGGCGTCACAAAGTTGCGAGGCCGGAGAGGTGCCTTTGTGCAGCAGATTCGCCACTCAGGAGAAAGCATTTTCTCAGCTTTCCGTTTTGATCGTAGCCCGTTTCTAATTGCGGGAAGGTGACCGGAAGATGAAGGCCGCATTAATCATCGGTTACGAGCGGTCCAGGGAAAGATCTCCCGATTGTTACAGTTTTGGCAGGATTGCGTTGTGGGTTCGCTAGAATAGGGCTGTCTCTCGATCGATCTTTATGAAAGCGCTTGTGCTCTCGGCGGGTGGTTCCTTTGGCGCCTATCAAATCGGGGCTTGGCGCGCGTTGGAGGAAAGCGGTTGGCGCCCGGATCTGATCGTGGGAGCATCGATCGGCGCCGTCAACGGCTTTGCCATCTCGCGGGGCGCGAGCGCGAGCGACTTGTTGCGCCTCTGGCGCGATGAGCCTCTGGCCGTTCAGCAGAGAGCCCGGGCGGAGGGCCGCCGGACGCCTTCACGAGTATCGCTGGCGAGACATACAGACCTGTTTCGCTCCTGGATCGAGCAGGTGTTTGAGCGCTGGACGGGGAGTCCGAGAAGCCACGATCTGCTGGTGACCATGACCGCCTGGCCCAGCTGTGCTCTGCGGGAAGTGCGGGATCAGGAAGTGGAGTGCGCCCACCTGATCGCGAGCTGCGCCGTGCCCACCGTCATGCCGCCCGCGCGCATCAACGGCCAAGTCTACATCGATGGAGGCACCTTCTGCCCCCTGCCGCTTCGCGCGGCCCTACGCGCCGGAGCGACGGAGATTGTCGCGGTCGACGTGCTGGCGGCTTCGCCCTGCAAGACAATCCGCTGGGCGCGGGTCGTGGGAACCTCATTGCGGAACTTCCTGCGCCGCGAGGCAACCGAACCCAGCCCTGAGGATCTCGCCCGCGTGCAGCTGCAGCGAGTGCAACCCGGCAAGAGGCTCGGCAACCTCGATGCTTGTTTCGCCTGGGACCCGAACCAGATCGATGCGCTGTCCGAGGCCGGTTATCGGGCAGCGAAGGCGCAGTTGGTCGGGTCCTTGCAATGGCGGCCAAGAGCAGCCCGCGCGTACCCCCTCCCGGCTCAACGAGCCTTCCCGGCGGGTGGACCCACCGCGAATCGAGCGCGTTTACCATAGCAGCAAAAGCGGGATATCCCGGATTCCAGCGGGAGAGCGGAACGGCGAGGAGGGGTCAACCACCAAGAGCCAAGGCCCTTAGGACTCTCACGCCCGTCCAAAGAGGGCGTACGGCCCCAATACGGAAGGTAGGAGTAATTTTGACCTGTCCCGGGAGCAGGGTAGGCTGAGGACCGCCCCTGCGAATCCTCAGGACTCGCTGCTGTCGCGGCGCATCTTCTTGCGGTTGCGCTTTCGCGCCAGCGCCTGCTTCACGCGCTTCTTTTCACCCGGTTTCAGGTAATAAGAATGGCGTTTCACTTCCTTAATGATGTCTTCCTGCTGCACTTTTCGTTTGAACCGGCGTAGAGCGCTATCAAGCGATTCGCCGTCCTGAACGCGTATTTCAGCCACGCGCTGACCTCCCTGGACTTTGAAACTTTCAGACGGAATGCTGGGGAACGAGGATGGAAGAACCAGCAGACTCTTTCAGAATTGTACCATTGCTTGGGAAAAGATCCACCCCACGGCCCGGAAGGCCGCGTCCATCTTACCCGGCAGCCTCCGCCCCCCGGCAGCGGCTGGCCCGATGCGCGCCCGCAGCAGATTGGGCTCTTGCCCGGAAGCGGCTGCAAAAAGGTGATTGAATCCTTGGCAAGAATTCCCGCGCCGGCCCCGGCCTCAATTGCCGGTTACATCTAAGACCCGGGATGAGTCTCCCTTCGCGAAGACCTTTAGAAGATTGGCCCCAAAAAGGGAAAGCCCCAGGGATGGCAGACTCCGTGGACTCGGAATCGCCCGCCTCGCGCCCGTACCGATAGCTGGAATAAATTCCGATACCATAGAAAGAAACCTGGATAACTGGCGGTTCGCCTCGAATGCCGAGACTTGACTCGTTGATGAACAAAGTACTGACGGTCATGCTGGCCGGTGGCGCCGGAGAGCGTCTCTATCCGCTCACGCGCGACATCGCCAAACCGGCCGTGCCTTTCGGCGGCAATTACCGCATCATCGACATCACGCTTTCCAACTCCATCAACTCGGGGCTGCGAAAGGTCTACATTCTCACGCAGTACAAGGCCCTGACACTGAACCGCCACATCCGCCAGGCCTGGAACATCGTCTCCCCGGAACTCGGCGAATTTATCGAAGTCCTGCCGCCCACCAAACGGGTGAGCGAGCACTGGTACCGGGGCACGGCCGACGCGGTCTATCAAAACGCCCAGAGCATCGAGGTGGAAGATCTCCCCTACACGCTCATCCTCTCGGCCGACCACGTCTACAAGATGAACTACCAGTACATGCTCGACTGGCATGTGCGGCATAACGCGGATCTCACGGTGGCAACCACCCAGGTCACCCCGGAGGAGGCTTGCCGTTTCGGCATCGTGGAGATCGATCCCGACTTCCGCATCACCGGATTCGAGGAAAAGCCCAAGCATGACAGCCCGGCACGCTCGCGCTTCAATCCGGCGATGTGCAGCGCGTCGATGGGCGTTTATCTCTTTTCCACCAGAATACTGCTCGAAGCGCTGCTGCAGGCGCACGAGGATACAAACACCTCACACGATTTCGGCAAAGACATCCTGCCCCGGCTGGTCGAGAAGGGCGGCAAGATTCTGGCCTACGATTTCGTCGACGAGAACAAGAAGGAAATTCGTTACTGGCGCGACATCGGAACTCTGGACGCCTACTACGAAGCCAACATGGACTTGGTCTCCGTCAACCCCGTCTTCAACCTCTACGACGAGGAATGGCCGCTACGGACCTATCTGCCCCAATATCCGCCGGCCAAGTTCGTGTTCGCGGAAGAAGGACGTCGTATGGGTGTGAGCATCAACTCGATGATCTGCGCCGGCTGTATTATTTCGGGCGGCCGCGTCGTCAACACCGTGCTCTCACCGGGCGTGCGCGTCAACAGCTACTCGGAAGTGGAAAGCTCCATCCTCTTTCACAACGTCAGCGTCGGCCGCCACAGCCGCCTGCGGCGGGCCATTATCGACTCCGGCGTGGTGCTTCCCGAAGGGACCGAAATCGGCTTCGACGTCGAGCGCGACCGCAAGCAGGGGCACATCGTCACCGAATCCGGCATCGTGATCGTGCATCGCGAGTCCCCGGGCGTCACGGTCAACGAGCAGCAGCAGGGCCTGCACTACTCCTCCGTCGCCTCGCTCAACGGACCCGGTTGAGGCGACCGCGCCGTCCGAAGACCCGGGGCTATGCGATGGCTCCTGCCGACAGGGAGCGGCCCTTCCAAATCTGGTCGTTTCGCTTGTGGCCCTTCGTTGTCACCTCCCACCTATGTTCCAGGCGACGCACCTTTGGAGGGAGAGGAGACATATGTGAGAATATGTCCCTCTATTGACAAACTAGTAGACATATGTAAATATATGTCTATGAGAGAAACGGTGAAGGTGCGAATGGTGGCAGGTTCCCTTGTGGTGAGCCTGCCCCAATCTGTGCTTGACCCTGTTGGGATCAGGGAAGGCGACCGCGTGATCGTAGAAGCCGCTCCACCGCGTCGTCTGGTGATTACAAAGGAGGGGAAAACAATGACCTCAACCCAGCATCTAGAAATGGAGGTTGATCTACTCGAGAAAAAGAGGACAGTGATAGAATCCGACCTCACATACAAGCAGTTTCAGCACAACAGCAACATGCCTTGCGAGGAGGACATGAAGGATAGTGACGTTGCCCTTCTGACGATGTCGTACTTGGCCCGTGAACAGGCCCGCCTCGATTTGGAGATTGCGGAAAAGCGAATGCAGCTTTATGAGGCGCAAGGCGGCGACACGACCGGGGCGCAACCTAGCCCAACAGGCGACGGCGTGCGGCATTCCCGGCCTTCGAAGGTGGAGAGAGGATGGTACTACCGGGTTGACAGGGAAGGGCAGGATTATTTTCTGGCATTCGTCAATGCTAAGGGAAGTTGCAGTGTGCGTCACTTTGATGCGAACAACGGCGCGACACTGAGGAGGCCGGAAAAACGCAAGGGTAGTTACCGCGACAGTTTCACCGAATACTTAGAAGGAGCGGTTCCGCTTCATCTCAGCCGACAACCCAACCTTGATCGTGATTGCAAAGATCGGTTACCCCCTTCGGCACTCAAGGAGCTTCAGGGGCAAGTAAAGCTCAAATCCTGAGACCGACACTGTCCCCACAACGTCCGAGCACTCACAACACTGGTTCCGCAAAGCACTTCAGCTGTGAGGAGACACTATTCGCCCGGCCAACGGCTCCGGAGTAAGTTTTCAAAGTGCCTCCATGAGGTGATGAACCCTGCTATTTTTCCGCGGCCCGCACCACCGGCGCCAGCAGGTTATCGACGGGCGCGTAGTCATCGGTGAGCACCAGCCCCTGAGAGCGTTCCCGCAGCACGGCGAGTTCTTTGGGTTGCAGCAGCCAGCAGGAACAGCCCTTGCCCGCGATGCCGTCCAACGGCAACGGGCGGGTTGACCCCACCACCACGAAGGTGTCGCGCTCATCCTCGTCCGATGGGCCGCCGATGGTCGACGTCAACGCATAAACGTGAGGGAAGGTTTTTTCAACGGTGTTGATGACGGCGCCCAGAAACCGCCCGGTGCGGTAGAGGTCGATGATGTTCGCGAGGAAAACGCTATCGGGGCTCATGAGTTCGCGAACTTTCTCGTTGAATTCGAGCGTCGTCAGGTGGAAGGGCGGCGAGTAATGGTTGAAAGCGTCGGCGTACACAAGATCGAAAGTCTCCGTCATCGCGCCGCCGCGCCGGCGATCCAATAGATCCTCCACGTGGTTGCGGGCGTCGAGATCGAAGATCTTCATCGGCGTGGACCGGGGCAGGCCAAACGCGTCAAAAGCGGCGCGAGTCACGGCTGGATCGATCTCCGCAACCTCGGCATAGCTATCCGGCCAGCGCTCCAGCAGCCAGCGCGGAAACACAAATCCGCCGCCGCCCAGGAAAAGTGCCCGCGGCTTCCGCTCTGGGGGCCAGGACGCTACTGCCGCCTCGGTGATTTCCGCGTAGAGGTCTTCGTAGTCGTATTGCAGGTCAGTGGGGTTATCCATGCGGATGTAGGCGTGGATGAGGTGATCCAGCGTCATCGACCGCACGCCTTCCATGGTGGACTCGTCTTCCACCTGAATCCTGGAGTATTGCGATTCCTCACGGAAATAGACGGAGTCGCTGTCATAGTCGCGGAAGCCCAGCCGCTCACCCGCTGTCTGCGCCCAGCCCCAGGGGCCGAGCATCACCAGGAACGACGCGCCGATGACGCCGCTCCAGAAAAACGGCAGGATCGCCTTGGAGCCAAAGAACAGCGCCATGGCAACGAGCACGCCCGAGACCGTCAGCAACACGGCAATCGTGCCCATTTTTGCGATGAGGAAATAACCCGTCAGAAACGTGCCGACTATACTGCCCACCGCGCCCCAGGAGTACACGCTGCCTACTGTGCGGCCCGTCTGGCGGCCCAGTTCCAGGGCCATCTTGGCCGCAACGGGACTGATCGTGCCCATCAGGGCTGAAGGCAGGAAGAAGACGAGAAACACGTGCAAGGCGATGCGCGCCGCCCAATCCTGCCCGCGCAACAGAGATGCCGAACCGACCCAACCGTTCGCAAGTGGAATCACCAGGCAGGCAGCCGATGCAAGCAGGAACAGCGATGCCAGTGCTTCCCTAGGACGGTAGCGGTCCGCGAGGCGGCCTCCAATGTAGTTTCCCGCTGCAATGCCGGCCAGCACGATGCCGATCACGGAGGTCCACGTGTAGAGAGAGCTGCCGACGTGGCGCGCAATCAGCCTGCCCGCCACCAGCTCGACCACCATGATGCAGAGACTGGAGACAAAGACGGTAAAGTTCGGGAGAATCCAAAGCCACGGACCCGGCGTCACGCCGGGATCCGGGGCAGGTTCGGTTTCCAATGCCGGATGATCCGAGGAAACGGATGCGGGGGACGGTAACTCTGCGTTCATTGCACTGCGAGGTGACTCGCTTCAGGATTTAGACTAGCAGGCCCAGCACGCTTTGTGATTGGCGCCCGCCCGCTACCGCGCCCGCGCGCGTAACGCCACCTGGCGATAGACCTCAAGTACCCGCCTCGCCGAGACATCCCAACTGAACCGCTGCACCTGCTTGTACCCGCGTTCGCGCAGCTCTTCGCGAAATTCCTCGTCCAGCAGCACCTGGCGCATTCCCCGCGCGATGTCGAAGACGTTTTCCGGGTTTACCAGCACCGCAGCATTGCCGACGGTTTCGGGCAGCGCCGACACGTTGGAGGTGACAACGGGAGCCCCATGGGCCATGGCCTCGAGTGGGGGCAGGCCGAATCCCTCGTAAAGGGACGGAAAGAGAAACGCGGTCGCCTCGTCGTAGAAAACCCGCAGGGTGTCCACGGGAACAAAACCGAGAAATCGCACCGATTGCTGGATGCCGCTCCGCTGCACACTGTGCCGCACGGCCGGGGTCGTGTTCAGTTCGTCGCCGATGATGATCAGCCTCAGGTTGCGGTACTTCGGATGGTTCTCGAGTTCCGCTTTCACAACGGCAAAGGCTTCGATCAGGCGAGGAACGTTCTTATGCACCTGAATCCTCCCCGCGTAAAGCAGAAAAGGATCATTGATCTGATAGCGCGCGAGGGTTCGCTCCCGCTCCTCGGGATGCACTCGCTGGGCGACATGCTCGTCGACGGCGTCGGGAATGACTTCGATGTTGTCCGCCGACAGCCCGAGCCGGGTGACCCCATCCAGCTTGGTCGCTTCCGAGACAGCCATGACCCGGGCCGCGTTCTTGAGCCCATGAGCCAGGAAATACCGCTTCACCCTTTCGGCGGTTGGGGACGCATCGTCAGCCGGGAAAAGGATATTGTTGAGATCGTGCAGCGTGGCGACGTAGGTCACCGGCATGAAATACGGCACCCAGCGGTGCGGCATGTGAAAGAGGTCGAGGCCCAGCCGCCGCAGCAAAAACTGGAAGCTCACGTGGCTGCGCGGCGCATCGAAGTCGCGCGGATAGGTCTCAAAGCGGAAATTCGCGGGCAAGGAACCGAAGTTCTGTGTCTGGCCCGGCCGGGCTACGAGTACGTATTCCTCTTCGCCCCCCAGGCGCGCCAGCGCCTGCACGAGATTCTGGATATAGGTGCCGACACCGAACCCGCCGCTACGCCGGACGTCGATACCGATGAGCGTAGGGCGGCCTCGCCGCTCGCGGGGCGAGTCTCGCAGTGGACGGCTTGTGCTAGGCTCCGAGGAGGGGGAGCCCAGGCTTTTCGACGATGCCACCGACATTCTGGGAGTCCCTCGCGGCCGATGCTGCTGCCGGCCCTGCCGCCGCCAATGTGACATGGGGCCATGCCCGTATCGAAATCGGCTGAAGCCGCTTAGTTGGCATTCTAGCATGTTACAATGGGCGGTTTTTAGCCCCCGCCGTTCATCCAACTGATTTATTTGCCGTCCTTTAGGAATTTATGAGGTGGAGTCGACTGTTCATTCCAACCTTGCGGGAAACGCCCGCGGAAGCCGAGGTTGTAAGCCATCAACTGCTGCTGCGGGCGGGCTATGTCCGCCAGTTGGCGGCCGGTTTCTACAGCTATCTTTTTCTGGCGCGGCGGTCCCTCCTCAAGATCGAACGGATCATCCGCGAGGAAATGGATGCGATCGGCGCCCAGGAGTTTTTTCTCCCGGAGATCCATCCGGCCGAGCTTTGGCAGCAGAGCGGCCGCTGGGATGCCATGGGACATGACATGTTCCGCCTAAGGGACCGCGCCGGCCGCGATCTGTGCCTCGGCATGACGGAAGAAGAGGTCATGACCTCGATCGCGATCGGCGAGTTGCGCAGCTACAAACAGTTGCCCCAGATGTGGTACCAGATTCAGGCGAAATTTCGCGATGAGCCGCGCCCGAAATCGGGCCTGATGCGCGTCCGGCGCTTCACCATGAAGGACTCCTATACCTTCGACATAAACGCGGCGGGCCTCGACGTCAGCTACCAGAAACATCATGGGGCCTATTGCCGGATCTTCGACCGCTGCGGGCTGCACTACCGCGCGGTAGAAGCCCATTCGGGCGCTATGGGCGGGAGTCAGTCGCACGAGTTCGCGGTGCCATCCGACGCCGGGGAAGACATCATCGTGTTTTGCGAGGGCTGCGGCTACGCCGCGAACCTTGAGAAGGCGCAGGCAACTCCCATCCCGCTTCAATCTCCGGGCGCCGCCGGCGACGCCAAACCCGAAGAGTTTTACACACCCGGCAAGAAAACGATCGCCGAGGTCGCGGAGTTTTCGGGAGAACCGGCCACGTCGCACATCAAGAGCCTGGTCATGGTGGCGGAAGGCAAACCAGTCCTGGTCCTGCTGCGGGGCGACCATCAGCTCAACGAGGCCAAGCTCACTGTCGTCATGGGGACGGCCAACCTTCGGCCCGCTCATCCCGAGGAAATCCGGGAGTGGTTCGGCGCGGATGCCGGTTCGCTTGGGCCGGTTGGCGTCTCGAAAATGCCCATCGTGGCCGACCTGGCGCTCCAGGGCCGCCGCAACATGATCGCGGGCGCCAACAAGAACGATTACCACTTGCGAAACGTCAGTCCGGAGCGGGATTTCCAGGCGCGTTTCGCGGATGTGCGCGAAGTGGAGGATGGCGAGGCCTGCCTGAAGTGCTCCAAACCGCTCAAGCGCCAGAAGTGCATCGAAGTTGGCCACATTTTCAAGCTCGGTTATAGGTATTCCGAATCCATGGGTTTGCGGGTTCTTGACGCGGATGGAAGGGAAGTCACCCCGATCATGGGATCGTATGGCATCGGCCTGGAAAGGATTTTGACGGCGGCCATTGAGCAGCGCCACGATGCGGCTGGCATGGTTCTTCCCGCGGCGATTGCCCCCTTCGACGTGGTCGTGACCCCCGTAAATATGAAAGATGATCAGCAACGCGAGGCCGCCGAAGGCCTCTATGAGCGCTGCCTCGATCTGGGCCTGGATGCCCTGCTGGATGACCGCCACGAGCGGGCGGGCGTCAAATTCAACGACGCGGACCTGATCGGACTGCCTTACCGTTTGACCGTCGGGAAGAAGCTTTCCGATGGCCTGGTGGAACTTAGCGACCGGTCGACACGTCAATCCAGCGATGTTAAACTCGATGAAGCGGCTCCCTTGGTACGGCAAAAGATTGGCGAACAAAGACTTGGCCGTTCGGGAAGCGCCGCATCAAGTTGATCGGTCCGGCTTGTTTCTCCCGCGCGCGTAGCGCCCTGGGAGATTCGGCTGGTCCAAGATTTCGGAAAAGAACGTAGATCACCGGAAACAAGAGCACCCGCCCAAATGCTCTATTCGAGTGGGCGTGATGCCACGGCGTTCCACAGAGGCGCCGGATAGCATCACACACGCCGCCCCGCCGCTCGGAACCTCGGCTGATCGCCGGCGAGACCATGCCATCTCAAAAAAAGAAGCCGCGCCGCGAGAAGAAGTGGGTCCTGCGGTCGCCGCTGATCGGGCGGGCCGTCCGCGTCGCTTTCAGCCCTGTGGGCAAGGTGCTATTGGCGCTTTTCCTCGTAGCCGGCATCGGCGCCCTGCTGGTAGTTAACCACTACTACTGGGAATACGCCAAGATCATCGACGCCCGGCTGGCGGGCGGGCCCTTCAACGAGACCTCCAAGATCCTCGCCGCCCCAGCGCCGGTTTTTGTCGGCGACGAGATCTCTTTCGAGACAGTGTTGTCACGGCTGCGCGAGGCGGGCTATTCCGAATCACGCCACAATCGCGTAGGGCATTTCGCGATCAAAAGCGATGCCATCGAGATCTATCCCGGGCCGTTCTCTTATTTCGCGCAAGAGCCGGCCGTTCTGTATTTTGCCGGCGGCCGCGTGTCGCGCATCGTTTCCCTTAACGATAGTGTCGCCCAGCAGGTTTACGAACTTGAGCCGGCCGTCATCACTCATCTGTACGACGACGACCGCTCCAAGCGCCGCCTCGTTCGCTACGAAGACATTCCAGACGCCCTGCGGAACGCCATCATCGCCATCGAAGACCACCGCTTTTTTGAGCACGGCGGCGTCGATTTTGTGCGCACAACACGTGCCGCCCTAGACGGTCTATTGGAAGGCCGCCGGCCGCGCGGCACCTCTACACTGACCCAACAACTGGCGCGGCAGTTTTTCCTCAATCCGGAGCAGACCTACAAACGGAAGTCCGAGGAACTCCTCATCGCGCTGCAGTTGGAAGGCCGGCTCAGCAAAGAGCAGATTCTTGAGTTCTACGCCAACCAGATACCCCTGGGGCGCCGCGGCAGTTTCAATGTCATGGGCGTCGGTGAAGCGGCCCGCGCGTACTTCAACAAGGACCTGCGGGAACTCACCATCGCGGAGTCCGCGTTGATCGCCGGCTTGATTCAGCGGCCTACCTATCTCAATCCCTACCGCCATCTCGAACGCGCCAAGGGCCGCCGCGACACCGTGCTGGAAGCGATGCTGCGGCATGACTACATCACGCCCGACGAGTATCGCACCGCGGTCAAGGAAGAGGTTCACTTGGCCGAAGGGGTCATCGAATATAGTGATGCGCCGTACTTCGTCGATCTGGTCAACCGCCATCTCCAGGAAAACTTCGGCGAAGAAGAGTTGATCACGCAGGCCTACACCGTCTATACGACTCTCGACCTGCGCCTGCAGCATGCTGCCGTGGAAGCCATGAGGATCGGTATGGCGGAGGTCGACGGGATCGTCAGCCGCCAGCGGCGCTTCCGCGGCCAAAAACCGCCGCAGGCCCAGGCCGCTCTCGTAGCCATCGATCCGTCGACCGGAGAAGTCAAAGCGATCGTCGGCGGCAGAAACTACGGTGAAAGCCAACTCAATCGCGTGCTGGCCAACCGCCAACCCGGCTCCGCGTTTAAACCCTTTGTGTACGCCGCGGCGATCGATACCGCGCTCGACAGCGAAAGGGGTGAGGTCGTGCCGATCTCCAACGACGGCAAGAACCCCATCCCGCGGGAGGTCCTGACCCCCATCTCCACCGTGGACGACGTTCCGACTACGTTCTGGTGGAACGATCAGCCCTACGAACCGGCCAACTTTTCCAACAAGATCTACGGCGTGACGACCCTCCGGAATGCGCTTTCCAAATCCATGAACATAGCCACGGTCAAGGTCGCGGAACTCGTCGGCTTCCCGCGAGTAGCCGACTTGGCCAAGAAGGCCGGACTGGGTGCCCATGTCCTTCCTACTCCCGCTCTGGCCCTGGGTGCCTATGAGGTCACGCCTCTCGACATCGCCGCTTCCTACACAATTTTTGCGAACGGCGGCAAGCGGATGGAACCCTACTTCATTCGGACAGTTCGCGATTCAACCGGCCGGACGCTGCTGCGAAACAAGCCGCAGGAAAAGGAAGTGCTTGATCCGCGGGTGGCGTACGTCGTCACAAATATGCTGGAGGATGTCATCAACCACGGCACCGCTGTTCGCGTCCGGGGAATGGGATTAACCGTGCCGGCCGCGGGCAAGACAGGAACCGATGATGACGGTTGGTTCGCCGGCTACACCTCGAAGCTGATTTGCGTCGTCTGGGTGGGCTTTGACGACAACACCGACCTGAGCATTGAGGGCGCGCACTCCGCGTTGCCCATCTGGGCGGAATTCATGAAGCGGGCGCACTCCCTGAAGGAGTTCCGCAACCCTGAGCCGTTCGAACCCGTGGACGGAATCGTGACCGCCGATCTCGACCCCGACACGCAGGAACTCGCCACGTTCTCTTGCCCCCGGCACACCAGCGAGGTCTTCATCGCCGGTTCCCAGCCCAGCCGCTACTGCCGTCTGCACGGCGGTGGGCGCGGTGACACTCTGCTGGCAACCAACGTTGCCGGCTGGGACAGCGACCCTCCCAAAACCGAGGCCGAGGGCCAGCCGGACGGGGCCGTTCCCCCCGTCAACTCTGGGTCTCGCCCGCCGAGGAAGGCCGAGGACGCGCCGGCGCCGCCAGCTGCCCCGCAGCCCGGCCAGCAACCTCAGAAGAAAAAGGGTATCTTCGGCCGCATCTTGGACGTATTCCGCTGAGCCAGCCGATCCTCCCTCGACTGCCCCTTCACGCGTGTGGTTTATAATAGACGTACCGAGTTCCGTGCGGCCCCGTTTTCTCCGGTTCGGCCGTTGCCGATCGTTTCGCGCGGTTAGCGTCACGGATGATTGCAGGGGCTGCGGAGGTTCCTATGCCAGCCGCCATATTGGTTCTGCTAGCGTTGATGCCCCAGCTAGTTGATAGGACCAACGAACCCCTCACCCCTCCCCCGGCTGAAGCGCAGCTCACGCCCGAGCGGCGTGCGGACATTTTCATGGCCCGCAAGATGTATCGCGAGGCGGTCGAAACGTACACCAGCGCCCTTAAGGCCAATCCCAAATCCGCTGCTTTGCATAATAAGCTCGGCATCGCCTACCACCAGCAGATCCTGCTGGACGATGCCCGGAGGAGTTACGAGAGGGCAATCAAACTGGACAAGAAGTTCTCCCAGGCCATCAACAATCTCGGGACCGTTTACTATGCGCAGCGGAATTACAAGAAGGCTGAGAGAATGTACCGTGATGCGCTGAAGTACGCGCCTTTATCGGCGTCCATTCACAGCAACTTGGGCACGGCCTACTTTGCTCGCAGGAAGTTCAAGAAAGCAACGGAAGAGTACCTCATAGCCCTGAATCTTGACCCGGAGGTGTTTGAGCATCGCTCCACCGCCGGAACCCTGCTGCAGGAACGCAGCGTGGAAGACCGCGCCCGCTACTTCTATTTTATGGCCAAGGCCTACGCCGCCGCCGAAATCTACGACCGGGCTCTGCTCTACCTGCGGAAGGCGCTGGAGGACGGCTACACCAAGCGCGACCGCATTCCCAAGGAGCCGGAGTTTAAAGCCCTGCTCGACAATCCCGAGTTTCAGCAACTCGTTTTTCCGCAGGAGCAGCGCGCCGAGCTTCGCCCCTGAACCGTGCCGCCGCGGCTAGCGGCGATCCCAGCAGTGGCCGGCCGCAGGTTCTCTCTTCGTCATCCATGGCAGATCCAAGTACGCCTGTTTCCTCCGCCCCTTCGTCCCGGGCGACTCTCATGGTCACGGCCGTGGCGCTGCTGTTCGTCATCATGCCCGCGCTTTTCTGGCATTCCACCTGGTTTGGAAAGACTCTGACGGACGAAAAAATCTCCGAATACCTCGCTGACCGGGAAAAGCCCCGCCAGGCGCAGCATGCCTTGGCCCAGATCTCGGAGCGGATGAGCCGGCGCGATCCAGCGGTCAAACAGTGGTATCCCGAGCTTTTGGCGCTGGCCGGGCACCCCGTTCCCCAGATTCGCCTGACCGTGGCCTGGCTGATGGGGCAGGATTCGGCGTCACCCGAATTCCACAACAAGCTGCTCGACCTGGTGGATGACCCCGATCCTCTGGTGGCGCGCAACGCTGCTCTCTCACTCGCCGGCTTTGGAGATCCGGCCGGACGGCCCGTACTGCGCTCGATGCTGCGCCCTTTCACAGTCCGGTCGCCTCACGCGGGCGTACTTTCCAACCGCCTCAAGGAAGGAGACGCCGTCGATCAGGACACCCTGCTCGCCCGTGTTTTGCAAGATGGCGAAACTGAGCCGGCGGAGGTTCGTTCCCCTGTTCCCGGCCAGGTTGCAGAGAGACTGTTGGCGGACGGTACGCAAGTGCGCGCCGGAGACGACCTCATGGTGCTCAGCCCCGGTTCCGACCACGCCTACGAAGCGCTCCGTGCCCTGTTTCTCGTGGGATCCCTGGAGGACCTCGACGATGTACGGCGCTTCTTGACGCCCCGCGACGCAATGCCGCCGCAAGTTGCCGAACAGGCCCGTCTAACGGCTGAGGAAATCCGTAACAGAGCTGCCCGCTAGGCTGTCTGCCGTGCGGTAGCGTACTGATGCTGGTGTCCAGCGACTTGACCTAGGGGGACCGCCTTAGGTGAAACGCCTTCCGTGGCGGCTCCCCGTCGGTGAATAGCCGGGTAGACGCGCGGACGCCGGGCGTGTACGATTCCGTTATGGAGCATAAAAACCATATGATTTCATCTTTGTTCCGAACCGCGTGTCTCGTGGCCCCTGTTCTCGCCGCCTCAATCGGGCTCACGATGTCCACCGGATCCCTGAAAGCGGAAGAGCGCGTCGTCCCCTCCTCGGAGCTGCACACGACCCTCGTGAAAGCGCAGGAAGCCCGGGATGCCAAGCGGAAGGAAGTCGTCGACTTTTTCTCCTCGCCTCAGGTGCGGAAAGCGCTGAAAGGTTCGAGCGTAGAGTATAAGAAGATTGAGAAGGCAGTGCCGCTGCTTTCAGACGAGGAACTCGGAAGTCTTGCCCTGCGGACTCAGGAGATCAAGAGCGATCTCGCCGCAGGCGCCCTGACGAATCAGCAACTCACATACATCGTGATTGCGCTGGCGACTGCGGTCGTCGTGATCCTGGCGACTTGAGCACGATGTTCTTCAACCGGTGCGCCGCTGCCACTCTGCTTGCTTTTTTTCTCGGAGCACACCTCTCTGGCGCCTCTTCGGGCATTTGGCTGGATGTCCCTTTTGTGCGCCAACCCAAGAACGGTTGCGGCGCCGCCAGTATCATAATGCTCTTGCAGTATTGGCAGGGCCAGGGCATTGCACTCGACAAGGAAATCCCCAATCCCGAAAAAGTCCAAAACCTGCTTTACGCCGAGAAAAGCAAGGGGATCTGGGGTTCCGATGTCGAACAGTATCTTCGCTCCGAGGGCTTTCAGACGTTTGTCTTTGCGGGCCAATGGCAGGATCTGCGGCAACATCTCTCCCACGGCCGCCCGCTGATGGTGTGCCTGGGGAGGGCGGCGCCGGGAAGCAACCGGCACTACGTGGTGGTGACGGGAATCGACGAGCAGCGCGGTCTTGTTCTGGTGAATGACCCCCAGCGCCGGAAGCTGATGAAACTCCACCAAACGGATTTCGAGAAAGAATGGAACGCCGCCGGCCGTTGGACGCTCTTGGCTCTACCCGAGAAAGAGCGGTGATATCCCTAAAACGGGTTTCGGCTCTGCTTACCGGCCTCGTTCTGCCCTTGGTGGCCGCAGCCGGCCAATCCGCCTGCCCGCGGGATATCTCGCTCTCCGCGCTGGTCGAGCAGCAGCGCTGGGAGGAAATCGTTCGTTGTTTTCCGCCTTCACCCGGCGGAACGGCCGACGCTGACTACTCCTACGGCATCGCTCTGGCCCGGCTGCAACGCTGGACGGAAGCGGCAAGCGCATTCGAGGCCGGGGCGGCCAAGGCCCCCTCCGAAAAACGCTTCTCCCTGGAGCTGGCGGGGGTGGCCTTCAGGCAGGACTTGCACAGCGCTGCGAAACAGCATCTTCAGCGGGCGCTGCGGCTCGATCCGGACGACGGCTATGCGAACGACTTTCTCGCCACCCTCTTCTTTCTCGAGGGCAACCTCGAAGCGGCCCTGAAGTATTGGAACCGGGCAGGAAAACCCTGGATCGAGAACGTTAATGCCGAACCCGAGTTGCTGCTCGACGCCGTGCTGCTCGATCGCGCATTCGCGTTTTCCCCCGGCAGCATAGCGACCGCGGGTGACCTGGCCGCCAGTCGAAAACGCATCGAACTCCTCAACGCTTTTCCAGCCTACCGTATCGAACTTCTGGCGCGCAACGACGAACGTTTCGACGTCGGCTTTCATGCTGTCGAGAGGAACGGATGGGGACGCGGCCCACTCGGTGCCACGTTGGGCCTGCTGAGGGGTATCCCCTACCAAACCGTGTATCCCGAATACTTCAACGCCGGCGGTACGGCGACCAACGTTCGTTCCCTGCTGCGGTGGGACGCCAATAAGCGGCGGGCTTTCCTGGCAATCTCCGGGCCGTTGGGTGGCGAGGCGAAGCGGAGGTACGAGTTCTTCTTCGATGGCCGCGACGAAAATTGGCAGGTCCCTTATATCGGCGGCCCGGCCCCCCTAAAGGAATTCGGTCTCGAGAGGCAGGGGGCGGGGTTTCGTCTGAGCTCCGTAGTTACTGGCGCATTGACCTGGAGAGCCGGTGTTGCCCTGGCGCATCGGTCGTTTCCAGACGCGGTGCGGGATTCGAATTCTGCCGCGAGGTTCTTACCCGGCTGGTTGGGCCGCTCGCAAGTGGGCGTGGACTATCAATTGTTCCATCATCCCGAGCAACGGCTCACGCTGGACTCATCCACGGACTGGCAGGTAAGCAAGCTGTGGGATCAAGGAGGGAGTGTGTTTTCGCAAGCCGGCTCCGGATTGACTCTCCGATGGCTTCCTCGTTCCCGCGGCGATGACTACGCCACAACTCTCCACTGGAAAGCCGGGACCACCATCGGCGAAGCCCCCTTCGACGCTCTGTACGCTCTCGGTCTGGAACGCGACAACGATCTCTGGCTGCGCGGCCACATGGGTACGCGGGATGGAAAGAAGGGGCACGCGCCCCTCGGAGATCGCTACGCTCTGTTCAACGCCGAGATCGACAAGCAAGTCTATCGCGGCCCGTTTCTGACGATCTCCTTTGGGCCGTTCCTCGATGGCGGCTGGATCTCGGATTCCGGCGGGACATTCGGTTCGAATGGCTGGCTCTGGGACAGCGGCCTGCAGTGCAAGATCCGCACGATCGAGGGTCTCGTCGTACGCCTGATCTACGGACGCAGCCTGCGCTCGGGCCGCGGCGGCTTCTATGGAATGAGCGAGCGCTAATAATCCGGGCTCAGCGCCTTAGTCGTAGGCCTCAGTCGCAGTACACCCTCGGCACTCGCTTTCCGATGCCGCACAAAACCTCGTACGCAATCGTGCCGCGGCGGTCGGCCATTACCTGCGCGTCAAGACCCGGGCCGATTAAGGTGACCTCGTCCCCCGCTTGTGCTTGCGGTACCGGCGTGAGATCGATGATCGTGAGATCCATGCTGACGAGTCCGAGCACGGCACAACGGACGCCGTCGACGAGGACCTCACCCCCCTCCGACATGCGGCGGTCGAAACCGTCCGCATACCCAATGGGCAACACCCCGGCCCGCATGGCCTTCGCCGCGCGGTAACGCCCGTAGTAGCCCAGACGCCCACCCGCCGCAACTTCCCGGACGGTCAGTATCCTCGTCTTCCACTCCAACACCGGCGTCACCTGAATGCTCGGCTCGGGAGCAACACCATGCGCGGGGCTCAAATAGCCGTAGAGCGCCAGACCGGGCCGCACCATGGTGCAATCCATCGCCGGCCGGTATGCGATGGTGGCGCTGTTGGCTTGATGCAGATATCGCGGCCTGATGCCGCTTCGTCTCAACTCGCCGACGAGAGCTGCGAAACGCTCCTGCTGCTGGCTAGTCTGCTCGTCGGCAAAATCCTCCGCCGAAGCCAGATGGGTTGCAATCCCCGCCAGCTGCAACGCCGAAGCCTCGGCGATCAGGTGCGCCAGCTGGGCGGCGTTTGTGATCTGCAGGCCGAGACGGTTCATGCCGGTATCGACCTCGAGGTGATAGCGGAGTTGCTGCTGGTCTCGAATGGCCTGCTTTTGCCAGTTCCGAAGCTGGCAGGCGTTGTGAATAACCGGTGTAAGGCGGAATTCCGAAGCGGTCGCTTCCTGCCCTTCCGTCAGGCCTCCGAGAATGACGATGTCGCACCGGATACCCGCCGCGCGGAGTTCGATGCCCTCTTCCATGCAAGCGACGGCGAATTGGCTCGCCCCAGCCTCGATCAGCGTTTGTGCGACCTCACACGCGCCGTGGCCATAGGCATCGGCCTTGATGACGGCCAAAATTTCCACGGAAGGACCGGCGGCCCCGCGAATACTCTCGAAATTTCGCTTCAGATGGGACCGATGAATCCGCGCGAAAGTCCTCATGGATCGTCCAGACTCAAATCTAACATAGGGCCGCTGAGTATCTCGCCTCTGGCTTGTTTCATCACAGGCCGTGCTGACGCAAGACCGGCTGCGCATCAAGATCGGACAGAATCGGCAACCCTTTGATTGATAGAATGACGGTTCTGTTTCCAGCTTCGGAGGGCGGAGCGTTGCGCTCTGGTTGAGCATTCGTCCGCCGGATCGATCGGAGTCAGCGGCAGCCCCTTATGCCCTTCCACCCACGAATCGTCTACGCACTTGTCTGTGTTTTGGTCTGTATTGTCATCGCGCCAAGAGCCAACGCTCAGTATGAGCAACCGGCGGAAGTGTTCGGCGGTTACTCCTATCTATCCTTCGATCCCGGAGATACCTCGGGAGGGGGCGAGAGCTTCGGTCTTTCGGGATGGAGCGCCGCGCTCACCGGCTACGTGACTCCATGGCTTGGAGTGGCAGCCGATGTAGGTATGCATACGGGAACCGTAGATGCTGCCATCCTCTCCGACTCGGTCCGCCTCGACGTGACTCAGTGGAACTATCTCTTCGGTCCCCAGATTCGGGTGCTGCGCACGCAAAGGTTCGCCGCCTCTTTTCGCGCGCTGGTGGGTGCTTCCCGTGCCGACGCCAACTTGGCCGCTGCCATCGCCGGCAAGGTCACGCCGGCGCTGTCGGTCAAGCAGACAAAAGTAGCCGGCGTGCTTGGGCCGGTGGTCGATGTCAACGTCACACCGCGCCTCGCCTGGCGGTTCCAACCAGAGCTGTTCCTCACCAGGTTCGCCGGGGACGAGCAGCGGAGCGTTCGCATTTCGACGGGCATTGTCTTTCGCTTCGGAACTCGCTACTGAGCCCCTCCCACTGCCGCTGCCAGGTGTCCTCTCCTTCGTTGCCGCTACCGCCGCCATCGGGGAGAATAGAGGCATGAGTCAAACGGCTTGGTATCAGAGCAAGGCGTTTTTCCTTCTGATTTGCCTTTTGTTGCCTCCGGTTGGCTTCGTGCTCCTCTGGTTTCGGGGCGGCCGTGTCACGGAGAAACTTGCGGGTTCGCTCCTGTTGGCCGCGCTGATGGTCGCCCACCTGTTCGCTTTCTACGGCCTGAGAGTGGAAATGGATGGAACGGGCATGAGCCCGATTTTTACCTTCTACGATCCGGCGGCGCACTACGACGAGATTGAAAAGAGCCGGCAGGAACAGGGCAGCTCCGTTGTCGAAGCCGCGAGCCAGCCGCCCGTTGCCGCCGCTTCCACTGCTCCTGCCGCCTCTTCCCCGCCCGCTACTGCTCCGCCCCCCGTTTCCGCCTCTCCTGCGTCGCCGCCTGCCGGGCACGCGTATTGGACGGATTTCCGCGGGCCGAACCGCGACGGTCATTACACGCAAGGTCCCATCCTCACCGCCTGGCCCCGCCAAGGCCCCCCCGAGTTGTGGCGGCAGCAGATCGGCGGCGGCTACGCCTCCGTCGTGATTGCCGATGGGCGCGTCTTCACCATCGAGCAGCGTCGCGATGAAGAGGTGGTGGCCGCCTACAACTTCGATACGGGCAAGGAACTCTGGACGCATAGCTGGCCGGGCCACTTCCGGGAATCTATGGGCGGGCCGGGACCCCGGGCGACTCCCACTTGGCACGAAGGAAAACTCTATGCGCTTGGCGCCGAGGGAGAATTGCACTGCCTGGAGGCAAGGTCGGGAAAACTGATCTGGCGGAAAAATATCCTCACCGACAACGGCGCTGGCAATCTGCAATGGGCCATGTCGGGCGCGCCGCTCGTCGTCGACGACAAAGTCATCGTGCTTCCCGGCGGCCGTTCCGGGAAATCGGTTGTCGCCTACAACAAGGAAACGGGCGAGCCGGTCTGGAAATCTCTCAACGATCAGCAGAGCTACACTTCGCCGATGCTGGTCACGTTGGCGGGACGTCGCCATATCCTGCTGATCAGCGCCTCGCGCGTGCTGGCTGTCAGCGTGGATGACGGCGCGTTGTTGTGGGACTACCCCTGGACCACAGACTATGACATCAACGCCGCGCAGCCGTTGGTTGTCGACGGGGACCACGTTCTCGTTTCCTCGGGCTACGGCCACGGCGCGGCTCTTCTGCGGATCACCTCGCAGGGCAATGTGCTCAAGGCGGTCGAGGTCTGGCAGAACAACAATATGAAGAACAAGTTCAACAGCTCTGTTCTTCACGAAGGCCACGCCTATGGCCTGGATGAAGGAATTCTCGCTTGCATAAACGCCCGTACCGGCGAGCGCAGGTGGAAGGGTGGCCGTTACGGTTTTGGGCAGCTCCTGTTGGCTGACGGCCATCTCATCGTGCTCACCGAAAAGGGCGACCTCGTGCTTGTCAAAGCCACTCCCGAGAGCCACCAGGAGTTGGCAAGCTTTTCGGCCCTCAGCGGCAAAACCTGGAACAACCCGGCGATGGCTGGCGGCCGGCTGATCGTCCGCAACCAGACCGAAATGGTCTGTTACGATCTGCGGCCACGGTAAGCGACCCGCTCTTCGCTGTCCGCAGTCGAGCCGCAAGAGGTCCGGCAGCCGCGGTCCGCCACGAAGGGTGCTGATCCGGCGTCTGCTCGGTCCGCTTGGTGGCGCACCCATTCTTCTGCATGCCGTGCCAGGGTTCCTGCCGGCACGGTGCAAGCAAAAAACCGCCAATTTGCAAGGAACGCCAGGCCGGCGCTACGAACTGGTCAATCGCAGGGCATCCAGATTCTCCTGTGGCCCATATGCGCGATAATGTTCGTTTGCTTGGCTGGTTCCCTGGCCTTGCGCGGACGCTTCTAGCGGCCGTCAACCCTTTCGCCCATCGCGTTCCATGGCTTACAACGATCTTCGCGAATTTATCCGCGCCCTCGAAAAAAACGGCGAGCTGAAGCGTGTCAGCGCCGAAGTCGACCCGATCCTCGAAATCACGGAAGTCGCCGACCGCGCGGTCAAAAGAAACGGTCCCGCTTTGCTTTTCGAGAAACCGAAGGGCTACGACATTCCGGTGCTCATCAACGGATTCGCCGGGATGCGGAAAATGGAAATCGCTCTGGAAGTTGACTCCGTCGAGGACATCGCCCGCCGCATAGCGGAGTACCTCGAGATGAAAACACCGCAAGGTCTGCTCGGTAAGCTCAAGATGCTTCCCAAGCTGGCCGAGATGGGGTCATTCTTCCCGCGCGAAGTAAAGGACGGCCCGGTCAAGGAAGTCATCCGCAAGGATAATTTCTCGCTCTTCGACTATCCCGTGCTCAAGTGCTGGCCGCAGGATGGCGGGCGATTCATCACCTTGCCGCTGGTGTTCTCACGCAATCCCATCACCGGCAAACGGAACGTCGGCGTCTACCGCCTGCAGATTTACGACGAACGCTCGACCGGAATGCACTGGCAGACGCACAAGCAGGGCGCGGAGCACTACCGCCGGGCCCTCGCTGAGGGCAAAGAAAAACGCATGGAGATTGCCGTCGCCGTCGGCGCCGACCCCGCCACGATGTTCTCGGGGATTCTGCCGCTGCCGCCCGATCTCGACGAGATGCTGTTCGCCGGCTTTTTGCGGTCGCAGCCGGTTGATCTCGTAAAGTGCGAGACGGTCGATCTTGAAGTACCCGCCAACGCCGAGATCGTGCTCGAAGGTTACGTCACCCTTGGCGAACTCAAAACGGAAGGTCCGTTCGGCGACCACACGGGCTTCTATTCGCTCGAAGATGAATTTCCCGTTTTCCACGTCACCTGCATCACGCAGCGCAAGAAGCCGATCTACGCCACGACGATCGTCGGGCCGCCGCCGATGGAAGATTTCTGGATGGGCAAGACCATCGAGCGCGTTTTTCTTCCACTGATGCGCTTGCAGCTTCCCGAAGTCACCGACATGTGCCTGCCCGCCGAGGGCATTTTTCACAACCTGATGCTCGTGTCGATCCGAAAGTCGTATCCCGGCCACGCCCGCAAAGTGATGAGCGCCATCTGGGGGCTGGGCCAAGCGATGTTCACCAAGTGCATCGTTGTGGTCGATCACGACGTCAACGTGCAGGACGTGCGCGAGGTGACCTGGAAGGCGCTCAACAACATCGACCCCGAGCGCGACATTCAGTTCACCTACGGCCCCATCGACCAGCTCGACCACGCCAGCCGCCTTCCCAACTTCGGGTCGAAGATGGGCATCGACGCCACGCGCAAGTGGCCAACGGAAGGGTTCACGCGCCCGTGGCCCGACGTCATCAAGATGGACGAAGACGTGAAGAAACGCGTCGACGCCATCTGGAAACAGCTCGGCATCGAGTAGGACCTAGCATATCCCCAGCAGTCTTCGATTCTCAGGTGTGTCGTTATAGACTCGCCACTCGGTGATCTTGCCGTCCCTTACCCTTGCGGTCCAGAGAACCGGTCCCTGCAGGCGCTCATCGGAGCAGCTGGAGTGTCCGGTTATGCTAATCAGATCTCCTTTGGAAGCGAGGCTTTCGAAAGTATTTCGATAGTCAGGGAAAGCTCCAAAGAAACCCTTCCAGGCCTGCAATACTTTTTCTGAACCGTGAATGATGTGACCAGCCGAGTCGATGAAGGTGTGATCGCCGGTCAGCAGCGCGGCCAGGCCGTCACGATCCCGGCGGTTGATGCACTCGTTGAATTGCAGAACGAGCGCCTCCTGCTCTGCGGTTGTCATAGCGTCCCGACTAGTATAAATATCCATCGATCTGCGCGCGAATGGCTGTAAGGACGAACCACTGTGTCCCGCCCAGAGGCTTCTCCCGCCTCACTTCTCCTTTCCCTGCCTCACAGCTCAGATGATGATGCCATGAGTTCGCTTGCTCATTGCGCGCTTACCGCGCCTTCGCTTACCATTTCTCGACACGAGGAAACGAAATCCTCGCACCCCGCCAAGGAGGGGGAAAAAGTGAAGCGACGCAACTCACGCAGGGCTTGGTTGAAAGGTGTTGCCGCCGGACTCGGCGGCCTGATTGCCGCGGAGCAAAAGGGGCACGCGGCGAACGCAGATTACGCGATGATCAGTCCCAAGGACTCGATCAAAATCACAAAGCTGGAGATCATTCCAGTCCATTCGCAGCGGACTCTCTTTCTCAAGATGCATACCGATGCCGGCATCGTCGGCATTGGCGAAGGCACCGTCGAAGGGCGAGTCCCGACGGTCATCGCAGCGATCAAAGAGTTGGAGAAGTACCTCATCGGCAAAGATCCCCGGCAGCCGGCGTTTCACTGGCAAGCCATCTATCGCCACACATTCTATCGGGGCGGCATCATCCTGACGAGTGCGCTTTCCGCCGTCGATATCGCCATGTGGGATATCAAGGGCAAGGCGCTCGGCGTTCCCGTGTTCGAGCTTCTTGGCGGACCGACGCGCGATCGCATTCCCGTCTACGGGACAGCGCGCTCTCCCGAGCACGCCGTCGAAAGAATCAAGAACGAAGGTTACCGTTCGTTCAAAATTGGACCGGGCCGGCCGCAAGGCCGGACTCCGCGCTACAGCGAGAATCCTGGCTATATCCAGGCCTGTATCGATCATTTCCGCTCCTGGCGGGAGGCCGTCGGGCCGAACGTCGATCTCGGCTGCGAACTCCACGGCGACCATCAGCCGCAGACCGCCCTTCAAATCGTCAAAGCCCTGGAGCAGTTCCAGCCCTGGTTCTACGAAGAGGTTGTGCAGTTCGAGAATCTGCATGCCATGGCCGACATCGCACGCAAAACATCCGTCCCCATCGCCACCGGCGAGCGCATGGTCAACAAGTGGCAGTTTCGCGAGTTGCTGGCTCTTGGCGCGGCATCGCTGCTGCAGCCCGATATGACACACTGCGCCGGCATTACCGAGATGAAAGCGATCGCCGCGATGGCCGAAGCTTATTACGCCGCCATGCTGCCCCATTGCAAGGAAGGCATCGTCGGGGCGGTTGCATCCATGCACGTGGCGGCGGCCATTCCCAATCTGCTATCACACGAGCTGCCGGGCATGTTCACCACCGACACCCGCGTCGAGCGCAGCTATCTCGGCAAGAGCTATATCACAAAGCCTCTGGTTCTAGGCAAAGACGGTTGCATTCTGCTGGCGGATAACATCAGCGGGCCGGGTCTTGGCATCGAACTCGACGAAAACCTGGTCGACAACGAGCGTGGCGTCGAAGAGTGGGAGTTTCCGCCTATCTGGGACGCGCAAGACGGCTCCGTGCTGGATCACTGAGGCAACGACCGTGGGCTGGAGCGTATGGGCGGACTTCCGTTGTCCGCCCGCTCTTTCTTCTTGCAGCACCGAAGCGGGGAACCGCGAATCAGCGAAAGCGCTGAAGCGGGGCTACGAACTTCTCTGGCTCTCCGTTTACCGCCCGCCGCTGACAGGAGTGTCGATCGACTTGAGCACTTCGCGCGTCAAATCCCAGCGATCGAATCCCTGACGGCCGTAGTCCAAACCCCGGCGCACGATGACCAAATCGTGGGAGGGCACGACGATAACATATTGGCCGCGGTTGCCCGATGTCGAGTAAGCATCTTTCGGCACGTCATGCCGGTTGTCCGGCACGAGCCACCACTGGCCGCCGTACTCGCTGCCGCGCCCGGCGGTGGCTGGCGCGGGCGTTCGCACAAACTCAATCCATTTTTCGGAAATCAGGCGTTCGCCGTTCCAGACGCCGTTCCGCAGGTAGAGCAGCCCAAACCGGGCCAGGTCGCGCGCGTTGGTGTAAACCTGGCTGCTCAGAATGTAGTCGCCGAACCGGTCCATGCTAACTAGGGTGTTCCGCATGCCGATCTTGTCCAGCAGAGCGCGGCGCGGAAACTCCCGATACGTCTGCTCGTCGCCAAGCGCCTTTTTCATGGCGTAGACCGCAAGCAGGGTGTCGTAATTCTCGTAGTCCCAGTTCGTGCCGGGCTTGCGAATCAGCGCGCGCCGCCGCGCACCGCCCACCGAGCTTGCGCCGGCCCAGTAGGAGAGCCCGGATCCTATCGCATACTCGAGCCCTCCATTGTCGACCGTGTCGAGCCCGCTCGACATGTTCAGCGCATGCCGCAGTGTGATGGCGTTCCTCGGGTCGCTCTCCTGCGACGAGGCCTGCGGCAACCAGCTGATCCCAAGCGGCTCGTCCAGCTTCATGCGTCCCTGATCGACCAGCATGCCGATCAACGTCACGGCGATACTTTTTGCCGTCGACCAAGTACGCGTGCGTGTGGTCATGTCCATCCCGGGCGCATAGCGCTCGTGGATGATTCGGCCTTTGTGGACAACGAGCAGGCTAAGCGTGACCTGCTCCTTCGACTGCCGGTTGAAAGCCCAGTCCGACGCCGCCTGCAGCGTGGCCCCGTCCACTCCGGCCGGCAGAGACCTGTCCGTGATGCGATCGCCGTCCGGCCACGGAATGGAGGCGGCATCGCCCGGCAGAGGCGGCATCTCGAGGCTCGGCAGGCTATCGATGTCGTCGAACGTCTGATCGGGCGCCATGATCACGCAACCAATGCCCTTGCGGAACACAGCCCGCATCACCGGCGTCCCGCCGCCGGCGGCCCCGATGGCCACGGCTTGCCGCTTCTCGTCGATCACATAGTCGCCACCCCGCGGCGTCCCCACTGGCGTCGCCAAAAAGGCCAATTCCTGCGCGAACACGTTCTCGATGGTCCGATTCGACGTGAACAATCCATTGCACATGAAGATCGCCTGCTGGCCGTACTCGATCATCTTTCGGTTGAACTGCCAGTAATCGTATTTGTCCTTCTGCTGGGCCACGGCTGGACCCGGCGCCAGCAGTGCAAACATGACAAGTGCGGTCAACAAACACTTCATGGGGAACCTCCCTCGAACCGTGATTCAACCCCTGTGCGAGAAGGATTATAGCGTGAGACCCACCGTTCCCGCCGAGCCTGAAGTCCCTAAGCATTCGATGAGACGAGACTCGACCAACCGGACGGATAAACGAACGTACGACTCCTCCCGTTACGGGAGGAAGTGCACACGAGACTACCCTGTCAAAGTGCCGTTGCGGTTACGGCTGCCGGGGCGCTGTGAGGCTCTCCTCGCCTTCTGCCTGGAAACCTCGTCCACGCTGGCGGGGATTGACCCAGCCGTCGTTGGTCGGCCCGTTCTGGAAGAAAAAAGCGTCCTTGCTGACGGAATAACCTTCCCGGTATTGCGCGCCGGCACAGCCGAACATCTTGCCTGCCTTCAGCGTCGCATCGCGGACGTCCTCGACCATTTGCTGGTAACGCGGATGTTTCTGGGGAAACCCGGAGAACACACTGAGATCGTTGTTGCCGATGATAACCACGTCGACGCCCTGCACCCGGGCGATGTCATAAGCGTTCGCGACGCCCACAGGCGTCTCAATCATCACCACTACCAGCATGTTGTCGTTGAAGGTCTCGCGGTAGTTGACCCCATTGACACCCCAGATTCTTCCCGCCGCCCCGCCTCCCGAGCTGCGATGCGCTTCCGGAGGATAGCGGGCATACCGCGCCGTGGCCTGCGCTTTTTCCACCGTGTCAACTGTCGGCATGATAATCCCTAGCACGCCGAGGTCGGTTGCCTTCTGGATCGAACTCTCCAACTCATCGGGCATGCGGATCATGGGGATAGCGCCGGCCCTGGGGCAGGCGGCGATCATTTTCTCGACCTCCTGCCACGTCATCGTGCTGTGCTGCATTTCAAACCATGTGAAGTCGTAATGCTTCGCCTCTTCACAGTAGCGCTCGACGTCGAAACCCGAGATGGTGTGGCTGAAGACCTGTTTGCCTTCCAAGAGCTTTTGCTTTGCTGTGTTGTAGAGCTTGGTCCGGTCGGCGCTCCGGCCTTGCCCTTGGGCCGCCCCAGGGACACTCATTAGGACGGCTGCTATCGCCGAAGCAACTGCTTTCAACATGGCTGAAGATTTCATTGTCCCTCTCCTATCCGTCATTAGTGCCGCAACAGGGTGTGCGGCGGCCGCAAGGCTGGGGAGATTGTACACGGTATCGGAGCTTCTTTTCACGAGACCACGACGCGCCATACCAGGGCGCCTGGTGCAAGCCGCACGGCCGCACAAGAGGCCCGCTCTTACGCGCTCGCTCTCTAGCGTTCTCCTTTGTCTCTAAAGGGCGGGTTGCGGTTGGAGCGGCCCGCGGCGGTATACTACCGTAGGCCAAAAAAAAGAGCCGATCCGGCGCTGCCGCGCCAAGGAGAGCACCATGAGCACAAAGCGAATCGTTCCCGTCATTCTTACCATTCTCTGCCTGACGCTCGCGTCAACGGCGCAGGCGCAGAAGGGGCGTATCTACAACACGGTCAAGACGAAGCTGGCAGCCGGCAAGCAAGTCGTCGGAGGCACCATCACAACGTCGGATCCGGATGTCTATTGCGCCGTGGCCAACTCCGGCTTCGACTTCCTCTGGATCGAGATGCAGCACAGCCCGCTGAACTACGAGCAGGTCGCCCGCATGATCTGGGCCTGTAAAGACGCGCCCGCCATCCCCTTCATTCGCGTTCCCGACGCGACCGAAGGCGATATCCAGAAAGCGACGGACATCGGTGCGCTGGGCATTATTGTCCCCATGGTGGACGATGTCAAGAAAGCTGAGAATGCCGTGACCTACGCGAAGTATCCGCCCATTGGAAAACGCAGCCAGGGCGGCGGGCAGTACGCTCGCCTTTGGGGGAGCGACTACCGGCAGACCATCAATGACAACCTTATGATCGTCGCGATGATTGAGTCGCCGACTGGCGTGGCGATTGTTGACAAAGTAGCGGCCGTTCCCGGCGTCGATGTCGTCTTTGCGGCAAGCGGCGACCTGGGAAGCTTCACCGGCTACGGGCGCGACGACCCGCGATATATGAAGCTGGTCAACGAGATTCGCGACAAGACGCTCGCGGCAGGAAAAATCCTCGCCGGGCCGGCCGCGTGGCGCGACCGCCAGGGCTTTCTGTTCTTCCAGGGACCCTCGGAAGGAAGCCTGATCAGCTCGGGAGCGAAACTCGCGCTGGGCGAAGCGCCGCCCGAAGGCCGCAGGGATGTCGCCACGGGAGACGAAACAAAGTAAAACACGCTTCGCCTGACCTGCCGGGCGCGCCAATCGAGAGAGCGCGCCCGGGGCCCGAAACAGTCGATCTTCGGCTTTCCCGCGCTTTACGTCCGTGGCGGAGATAAGCGCCGCGATATGGCAGTCTGCACCGCCAACGCGGCGCTTGCAATCCAGCCAATGTAAACGGTGATCAGTATTCGCTCGACGAGTCCCAGCAGAAACGGTGGCCGATTCGAAAACACTGGCGCCAGACAGGCGAAGAAGATGAGCAGACTTGCCAGGCTTGCAGCGGCCGTTCCCCCTAGAACCGGCTTCAGCAAAGGCGAGCCGGAAAACGTGCCCAGCAGTCGCGAGAGTCGCAACGCGGCGACGGGCAAGGCCAGAAAGGCGACCATCGCAACGCTCCCGTGAATGATCCCTGACATCGAGGGCGGCTCATCCCAATGACCCATCGGATCGGGCGGAAAGATCCCGCCGATCGCGGCGCCCGCTCCCCAGAGCGCCAGCGCCCCTCGTCCTACCTTCGCGCCCAAGGCGCCGGGAAGCTTTGTAATTGCGGCAAGCAGGGCGATGGAACCCGCTCCCAAGGCCACTAGGCCAAGCCCGAACACCCAGCCCAGGCGGCCATTCATGTAGTAGCTGAGAGCGTGGTCCACCGGACTCAGATCCTGAACGGCGTGCATGAGTGCGGCGGCCAGGGCGAAAACAGCCAGCCCAGCGAAGCAGACATAGACCGACTGGAAATTTTCGCGGGCCGAGGGCGTCCCAAGAATTGGTCTCCGTGTGGCTGTCAGGGCCATAAGTGGGAATACGTGTTGCGGACTGGGCTTGTTCCGGGCGATGAGCGGTGTAAGGCGGGCATGGAAGCCGCCTTTCTCTTTTCTTGCCGGGCGCTCCCGATTCGACACCTGCCCCGGCGGAGCGCAGCGCGGAATTCTGTCGATCCCGCTGCCGAAAATACTTAAGCGCACACTTGACAATTGCCTGCGGTCGTGAAATAGTTAAGTTATAACTTAACTTTCTGTAAGGGAAAGGAAGGTCATGCAGCAAAGATCCGTCACCCATAGCACGTTCGTCATCGAGCGCACTTTCCCGGCCACGGTGGAACGTGTTTTCGCCGCCTTTGCCGATCCGGCCAAGAAACGCCGCTGGTTTGGTGAGAGTGAGAGCCATGAGGTAGAAGAATTTGCCATGGATTTTCAAGTCGGAGGCTTCGAGCGCGCCCGTTATCGTTTTAAGGAAGGTACGCCCTTTCCCGGCGTCTTGCTTTCCAACGACGGCAACTACCAGGACATAGTGCCCAACCGCCGTGTTGTCACGGCCTCGACGATGAGTCTCGGCGGCAAGCGCATCTCGTCTTCCCTTGTGACGGCTGAGATCCTGCCCGCCGCCGCGGGGACAACCCTCGTCCTGACGCATCAGGGAGCCTTCTTTGAAGGTTCAGATGGCCCTCAAATGCGGGAAGGAGGATGGCGCCGGCTGCTCGAGCAGTTAGCGAAGGAATTCAGCTCCTAGTCCGGCGATAGCGGCGGAACACGAACTCATGGCAAGCCAACGAGTCAAAATCGACCGCGTGTTCCACGCCCTGGGCGATCCCACGCGGCGCGCGATAGTAGAGAGGTTAAGCGAAGGACCCATCTCGGTCTCGCGGCTGGCGGCCCCCCTGAGCATCACGCTAGCCGCCGTCGTGCAGCACTTGCAGGTTCTGGAGGCGAGCGGCCTCGTAAGCACCCAGAAGGCAGGACGAGTGCGCACCTGCCGCCTCGAAACCACCGGTCTCTCGGTTGCGGAGCAATGGATCGGAGATCGGCGCGCAGTTTGGGAGCGGCGTCTGGACCGCTTGGGCGATTTGCTGGCCGGCGAGGATTGAAAATCCGGCACTACGACCCGCCAGTGAGGCGATCGAAGGCATCAGCGGGCAGATCCTGCAGCGATGCCACGGCAATGTCGGCGTCGGAGAGTTTGGCGGTGTTGCGGCTGACACCGATAGAGCGCATGCCTGCCCGCCGGGCGGCCTCAATGCCCGGTGCGGCGTCCTCGACGACGATGCAGCGCGCGGGATCGATGCCCAAGCGGCCCGCCGCGGCGAGAAAAACATCCGGCTCGGGTTTGCCGTGCTTGACGTCGGCCGCGGTAACAACCGCCCGAAAATGCGCTCCGAGGCCGACCGCTTCGAGGATCGCCTCGACATTGGCGCGCGGGGCGGAGGAGGCGATGGCCTGCCACCAACCCTGCTCCCCGAGCCGCTCGACCCACGCGGTCACACCGGGCAGCGCATTGATGCCCCGCTCGCGCACCAACCGGCGGAACTCGACTTCCTTGGCATCGCCGATGAGCTGAATCTGCCGTGGGCTGGCCTCGGGCAGCCAAGCTGGGATGATGGCGTCATTCCGCTGCCCGAAAGAAACAAGAAACTGCTCGTACGTAATACTGATTCCCTCGGCGGCCACGGTGTCGCGCCACGAAAGCCAGTGATACTCTTCCGAGTCCACGATCGTTCCATCCAGATCCCATAGAACTGCTCCAGGCATAGGGGGGCTATTCTAGCACGCAGGTGTCTCGCGCCCGTGAGCATTCACGCCGGCATTGCGAAAAACGACGGTCACGGCAATGGCCGCTTGATGGTTAGGTCGGCTTGTTTTTTGAAGAACTGTTTGACGGCATACGGGCCGCCCGTGCGTAGCATTGACGAGCCTTCGCGAGCGTGTTACGCTCGCTTCGTTTGGGTTCCCAGCGGCAGATTTATCTTCCTGCGAGGTCTTTTATGCGGCGCAATGCGTGGCGAATTCTGTATGCAAAAGCTCTGGTATTGCTCCTGGTGACGCTAGCCGGTCTTGCGCCGGACGGGCGGGCGCAAGTAATTTCCACCGTCGTGGGGACGGGCGCGTTGGGGTCAGGTGGCGATGGGGGCCCGGCCACAGCCGCTACACTCAACACGCCTGTCAGCATTGCCTTCGGCGCGAATGGTGTTTACTACATCGCTGACCAGAACGCGCACGTCGTCCGGAGAATTGCCGCCAATGGCACGATCAGCAGGTTCGCGGGCACTGGCGCCGCCGGGTACAACGGGGACAGCCAGCCCGCCGTCAATGCCATGCTCAACGAGCCAACGGGTGTGCTGGTCGACACGGCTGGCAACGTCTACATCGCCGACGCCGGCAACTCCAGAATTCGCAAGGTCGACACCAACGGCACGATCACAACCATCGCGGGGACCGGCGTGGCCGGTTTCTCGGGAGACGGCCCGGGACAGGCCACGCAGATGCAGCTCCAGTGCGCGGTGCGCCTTGCGCAAGACGGCTTCGGGAACCTCTACGTCGCCGACCAGTGCAACCATCGCATCCGCAAGATTGACAGGAATGGCATGATGGTGACCGTCGCCGGATCAGGTCCAACTGGACCCAACGCGGGCGGCTTCGGAGGGGATGGTGGGCTGGCGACAGCCGCCCGGTTCAACCATCCGACCTCGATTGCTATTGACGGCGTAGGCGCGATTTTCGTCACCGACCAGCTCAACCGCCGCATTCGCAAGGTCGATCGGAACGGCATCGTGTCAACGATCATTAATGCGACAGCGGACTTTCCCGGTTCCGTGGCTGTGGACTCCTCCGGCAATGTGTATTACTCCGACAACTTGGTGCACCGGATCTATCGCGTTCCTCTCGGTGTGCCGACCGTCAGCGGCACTCTGATCGTGGGCAATGGAAGCGGCACTTCCAATGGCGACGGCGGCCCTGCCGTCAACGCGACGGTCAACAACCCGTTCGGTATTGCCATCGACCCGTTCGGAGATATGTACATCGCGGAAGCGGTGGGCCGCCGAATCCGCAAAGTGACAGGCATGGCGCCGAAAGCACCGACGTTCTCCGCAGCCGGCGTGACCAACGGCGCGAGCTTTCAAGCCGGAGGCTTGCAGGCGGGATCTATCGCAACAATTTTCGGCGTTTACGTCTCGAATACGAATGGGATCGTAACCGACGGCGGCGTGCTGCCGCTCCCAACGCAACTCGGAGGAACGTCCGTTCGCGTCAACGGCATTCTGGCGCGGCTGTACGCGGTGGTGAACAACAACAACATCGGGCAGGTAAATTTTCAGGTGCCGTTCGAACTCGGATTCCCTGCCCTGGGCGGCCCCCCAGCCGTCGGTGAGCAGTTCGTTGAAATTGTGGTGAGCAACCTGAACGGGTTGAGCAATGCTCCGGTTTTGGTGCCGCTGACGGCGTCACAGCCCGGCATTTTTGTGCTGGGTGGATTCGCGGCGGCACAGCACGTACTCACGGATGGGACTCTCGTGGTGCCGGCGCGTCCGGCGGCCCGCGGCGAGGCCCTCGCTCTCTACTGCACCGGTCTAGGGCAGGTCTCGCACCCGCCTCCCAGCGGCACGGCAGCCGGCCGCAGCCCGTTGTCCGAGATGCCGGTGCCACCCACCGTCACCGTCGGTGGAGTTCCCGCGCAAGTGACCTTCGGCGGGTTGGCGCCGGACTTTGTCGGTCTCTACCAGGTGAACTTCGTGGTGCCGCAGGGGGCCCCTTCGGGTACGGTGAATCTCGTCCTCACCCACGCCGGCGTTTCCAGCCCTCCGGCGCCGTTTCCCGTGCAGTGAGGATATGTCGCTCTGGAATGAAACAGTTAGCAGTCCAGCCTCCCGGAAGAGGCTGGGACTTGGGACGCGAAAACCGCAGGCGCTTTGGCCATGCTAAACTGAAATCTCCGCTATCCCATCGAAGGAAGCATCCCTATGAAAGCCGAAATCCACCCGGCCTACGCGCCGGTTACAGTAACTTGCGCCTGTGGCAACACCTTTCAGACACGGTCGACCCACGGGGAAGCCATCCACATCGAGATCTGCTCCAACTGCCACCCGTTCTTTACCGGCAAGCAGAAGCTCGTCGACACCGCAGGCCGCGTGGAGCGCTTCCGCAGAAAGTACGGGCGTCCCGAAGCAAAGGCGTCGAAGAACTAACTCCTCTCAGCAGCCCACGTCGTTCGGCGGTCTCTCGCTCCTGGAAGCACCCGGCGGCCGCAAAAGCTCCCCCAAAGTCAGGAATGCAACGGTATTCGCACCTGGAGCGGGCGGCTGCCGTTAGAGTTGTCTGACCTGTTTGTCGCGGACCAGATACCACACGGCGACCAGCACCAGGAGCATGCCGCTCACCGAGGTCGCCAGCGGTGCGCCGATTTGCGCAGCCATCGAACCGATGGCGAGGTTTCCGAGGGGCATCGCACCACGGAAGGCGGTATGGTAGACGCTCATGATGCGGCCTCGCATCTCTTCGCGGGCCTGCAGTTGCACCAGCGAATTGACAAGCGCGAAGAGCGCCAACACGGTCCAGCCTGAGAGAAACAGGAAGAACCCGCCGATCCAGAAGTTGGTGCTCAGGGCGAAAGCCAAAATCGTCAAGCCCAATCCCACCTGCATCAGCAACGTTGTACGGCCCTTGTGCGGCGCATTGCCCAGCCAGGCAACGTGCAACGCGCCCACAACCGCCCCCGATCCCCAGAAGGCCAGCATCATGCTGTAGCCGCGCGGGTCCAGATGAAAGGTCTCCGCCGCGAAAACAGGCAGCAGCGTAACGAGGGGAACGCCCAGGAAGGCCGTGACCGGGGCAAGGATCATCAGCGCCAGAATGACGTGGTTACGGCGCACGAACGTCAGGCCCTCTTTGAGGCTCTCGAAGACATGGGCGTCTGTTTTCTTGGGAACAAACCGCACATGGATGATGTACAAAGCCACGATGACCGCCAGAAACGACGCGGCGTTGATGGCGAAGCAAGCGAAGGCCCCCAGAAGAGAGAAGGCCGTCCCGCCGATGACCGATCCCACCACACGCGCCAGCGTGAACTGGATCGACATCAGAGCAATGGCGTTGGGCAGGTCCTCCTTCTCGACCAAAGATGGAATCAGCGCTTGAAACGCCGGTCCGCCGAAAGCCTGCCCCAGGCCGTTAATGAAGGCGGCGGCCATGATGTGCCAGACCTGGATCGCTCCGAACCAAACGAGCACGGCCAACACGGCCGCGCTCGACATCTGCACGTATTGCGAGGCCAGCAGCAGCTTACGCCGGTCCATGCGGTCAGCGGCCACGCCACCCAGCAGCGACAGGAGTAGAATCGGCGCTCCGTTCAGGAAGGCAGTCAGCCCCAAGTAGAACTCCGACTTCGACATGTCGTAGACGAGCCAACTCTGCGCCACTTCCTGTACGAAAAAGCCGCTCGTCGACGTAAACGCTCCGAACCACATCAAGCGGAAGTTGTGGTAATGGAAGGCGCGGAAAGTCGCCTGCAACACTCCAGCTTTCCTGGGCGGCGTGTCACTGACTTCCGCGGGCGGATTGGGAAAAAGGGTGCTCATCCAGTCGTAACGCCGAGGCGCGAAGTATCCCTCGGGAAAGAGGCTGGAAGCGCCGGGCTTCTGGGCGGAACACTAATCATCTCATACGCACGAAGACGCTGGAAAGCGCTGTTCCCAGGTTCAAAGAGCGAACGATTCTTCACGGCTAGGCCGTGCAACCTCCGCGCAAGAGGCTATAATCGGAAACTTGCATGCGAAAGGGACGCGGCTGACCTAGCCGGACCTTGGCGAGACGCCTTATGCCACAGCCACAATCTGCAAGTGCAAACCCAGCGCCGGCCGGCGCCGGAACCGGTCTTGCGGGCCACCCCAGCGGTCTGCGAACGCTGTTTTTCACCGAGATGTGGGAGCGCTTCAGTTATTACGGCATGCGGGCGCTGCTGGTGCTGTTCATGACAGCGCCCTTAACCTCCGCGAATCCGGGACTGGGCTTCGATGTCGGGAAATCGAGCGCGATCTACGGGCTGTATACCTCCATGGTGTATCTGCTGTCGCTGCCCGGAGGGTGGATGGCGGACCGGTTGTGGGGGCAGCGGAAGGCGGTTTTCGTGGGCGGCTGCATCATCGCCTGCGGACATTTTTCGATGGCCGTCCCCACCATCGGGACGTTCTACCTCGGCCTGACGTTGATCGTGCTGGGAACGGGCCTGCTGAAGCCTAACGTCAGCACAATGGTGGGCGACCTCTACCCCGAGGGCGGCGCGCGGCGGGACGCCGGCTTCTCGATTTTTTACATGGGCATCAATCTGGGAGCGTCTCTCGGAACCGCCCTGTGCGGGTTCATCGGCGAAGGCTACAACTTCCACTGGGGCTTTTCGCTCGCGGGCTTCGGGATGGTGCTCGGACTGATTCAATACAAGCTCGGCGCGAAGCGGCTCGGCGATGCGGGCAAGCTGAAAAGCGACGATTCGCCCGAGGTGCTGGCGCGGCTCTCTCGAAACTTCTTTCTTATCGCCGGAGGCGTGGGCGTCGCCGTGGCTGCTTTCACGTTTCTGATGGTCTCCGGGGCGCTTGACCTCACCATCACACAAGTGGCGACGGCCCTCGGCTACGGGATCCTGATCCTCAGCGGAGTTTTCTTCCTCTATCTGTTTGTAGCCGGCGGCCTCACATCGGAAGAGAAGCGGCGCTTGGTGGTGATCATCTGGCTCTATCTGTTGGTGGCGGTTTTCTGGTCGGGCTTCGAACAGGCGGGATCGTCCATGAATATTTTCGCCCGTGACCTTACCGACCGGAATGTGATGGGCTGGGACATGCCGGCGAGCTGGCTGCAGAACGTAAATCCCATCTTTATCGTTCTGTTTGCACCCGTGTTCGGATGGCTCTGGACCTGGCTGGCGCAACGCAACGCCAATCCGTCGATTCCGATGAAGTTCGTCCTCGGCCTCTTCGGCCTTGCGGCGGGCTTCTTCGTCCTATCCTGGGGTTCGGCGAATGCCTCGGAGACCAGCCGAGTGTCGATGAGCTGGCTCGTCGTCACCTACTTCTTGCACACCTCCGGCGAACTCTGTGTGTCACCGGTCGGCCTGTCCTCGATGACGAAACTCGCACCCAAGGGACGCGTAGGCCAGATGATGGGGGTCTGGTTTATCGGCGCCGCACTGGGGAACCTGTTTGCGGGCCTTGTGGCAGGGCGCCTCGAGGAGTTGCCGCCCAGCGAACTGTTCTCGAACGTCGCGCTCTATGCCGGCGGATTCGGTTTGATCGCCTTGCTAGTCAGCCCGTTCATCAAGCGGCTGGCAGGCGACGTGAAGTAGTCCGTCTCAGGCGCAAGGCACCCTGCCCCCACGCCCGATCTCGCCGCTTCGGCAGCCCCAATCGCCAGGTCAACCGGCGTGATTTTTTGGCTCTCGTTCGCATCGGCCCGTGCACCGGCGCAACAGAGTCTGAGATTCCAAAAAGTACTATTGCAAATGGTACCAAAACGGTACGTGGACCGCCTTTTACAGACAGCCCCGCCGTGATATACTCCTCCCGCACTGTTGTGTGAATCTGTTCAATCTCCGGATTGGCGCCATGAGGAGAGAATCGATGAACGATAAAAACAAGGAGACCAGCAGACGCAATTTCGGGAAGGGGCTTGCTTGGGCCGCTCCCGCTCTGACGGTGCTGCTATTGGCGGGATCCCAACCTGCTTCGGCTCAAAACGGGTACCATCCTCCTCCTGCCTAAACACGCATTGGGGAGGACGAGGAAACCGATAGGCGTTTGTTAGAAGGCTCGGGCGGGGATGACCCGCCCGTTCGCCTGATCAAGTTTGTTCGCGGAATTCTGAAATCACGCTTCCCCGACTTTCAGCGATTGCGACGCCCAGAAACTCATCCCTTGCGCCGCAGCACTGGGCGATCTCCATCGTCCTCTGTGCCGGCGGGGGCTTGGGCGGGCGCGCCGCGTTCCCCGGCGGGAGGGGGGGCGATCACTTCCGTCTCGCTCGAACTTGCCGGTTCTGCGTCGTTGCGCCTCAGAATCGGCCGGTCGTCGTCCTCACTGGCGGCGGGTTGGTCGCCATCCTTCCGTTTGAGGACCGGCGGGCCATCCTCTTCCTCGTTCTCGTTGGGCCGTCTGGTATCGCCGGGCCGAATGGTACCCGTCGGCTGACCGGCCCTGCGAAGAATGGGGCCGTCTTTGCTAGCCTTCTTCTCGCGGTTCTCCGCCAGCAGCCGCGCGAAGCGATCCTTCACTTCGAGAAACTCGGACGTAGTCACCAAGTACTCGGGCCGTGACGGCAGAATCCGCTCGATTTCCTTCTGCGCGGCCTCGATCCGGTCGTCGGTCATGGGGTGGCTGCGGAAGACACTGGCCAGCGCGCCTGGCTTCCTCTTTTCCAGAGCTTGCAGCTTCTCGAAAAAGTCAACGAACGAAGTGGGGTCGTACCCGGCCTTGTAGAGGTACTGCAGGCCCAGGTAATCGGCTTCGGTCTCAAACCCCCGTGAGAATTGCAGGAAGCCGATCGGAATCGCGAGACCCGCCGCCTGCTGAATGGCGTAGCCGGTCCAGCTTCCGCCCAGCAGGATCATCATCGGAATGGTCGCCAGATTGGCGATTTGGCCGCGTGTGGCCTGCTTCGTGCCGTGCCGCGCCGTGACGTGCGCGATTTCGTGCGCCAGCACTCCGGCGAACTCGCCCTCACTTTCGGCTTTCATCAACAGCCCGCTGTTGACGAAACAGAAGCCCCCTGGCAGCGCGAAAGCGTTCACTTCGTCGCTGTCGATGACCTTGAAATGGAAGGGAACCTGCGCATCGGAGTTCCGAACCAGATTCTGGCCGACTCTGTTCACATACTCCGCGATGACGGGATCGTCGACCATCTTCGCCTGGCGCTCGATCTCATCGGCGAACTGTTTGCCAAGCGCGATCTCCTTATCGATCGAGTAGAAGTTGATACCCTTGCCCACATCGCGGTCGCCTATGGCCTCCACGTCGTCCTTGGCTTTCTTCTTTTTCTTTGAGTCCTTCTGCTCGCTGTTCTGTTTGGCATCCGACTGCGCCGTTACGGATGACGGCAGCGCGAGCGTGAAGATGATGAGAAGCGCCAATAATGTTCGGTTCATTGCTTGAACCCCCCTTGTGCGTTCTGGCGGACGACTGGGCTTTCCAGGCCGGCGGCGATCGACTTTCAGACGGCCCGCAGCCTCAAACAGTTCCCTGATTGGGGCGGCTTATCTTGCTGCTCCTATTGTAGATCCTGCGGGAAGAAAAGCCCACCGAAAAAGTAGGGTGCAAGGCAGCGCGGCGCTAAAAGGCGCCCGGCCGCTCCACGAGATCGTGTCAAAGGATCCGGACCAAATGGCTATCCCACGGGTGTCGCGCCAGAATGGCTCCCTGTCACAAATTTCTTGTGACAAATCTCTTGACATTGTATTATATAACTAGTACACTAGAATTATAAATGATGACGCGGTCCAGCAAGGCGAAAAGGCCCTTCGAGTTCCAGTTGGACCCTCGCAGCGGCGTGCCGCTCTACCGGCAGATCATCGACCAGGTGATGGGTGGAATCGCTGCCGGATCGCTGGCCGGAGGCGAGCAGCTGCCTACGGTCCGGCAGTTGGCAGTGGACCTGTCGATCAACCCCAACACGGTCGTGCGTGCCTATCGTGAACTCGAGATTCGGGGCGTGCTGGAAACACAGCAGGGTACGGGAACCTTTATCAGCCACCAAAAGCTCGAACGGGACGAAGTAGAACGCCAGCGCCAACTGGACCAACTAGTGGGACAGTTTGTGGCTCGGGCAGGCGCCGCTGGTTTTAGCGTGCAGGAATTACTGCAACGGATACAGGAGCAACAACAGTGACCATCAAAAGCGTGATGAATGAAATGAGCATCGGCGATAACCAATTGGGCATCAGCGGAGCGGCCGGGGCGCTATGCCTCGTCTCGCTGGGGCTTGCCGGCGCTCTCACTGCGGCGCTGGACCACCCGGGGCCCTTGTACGCCGGAGTGCCCCTGGGTCTCTACCTCCTGTTCGCCATCAAAGTGGCCATGCAGTGGGAGAAAGTGGCCGTCTTGCGGCTTGGGCGGTACATCGGGCTGCGCGGGCCCGGACTCTTTCACGTGATTCCGGTGGTCGACACCCTCAGCTCCTTCGTCGACCAGCGCGTGCGCGTCTCCGACGTGCAGGCGGAGGCGGCGCTCACGCGCGACACCGTGCCGGTTAACGTGGATGCCATTGTCTTCTGGGTCGTCTGGAACGCGGAAAAATGCATCCTGGAAGTCGAGGATTTTGTGCACGCGATCAGCCTGGGCGCGCAAACCGCGCTGCGCGAGTCCATCGGCCGGCACGAGCTGGCGCAAATGATTACCGAGCGGGAGTCGCTGGGGCGCGAGCTGCAGCGAATTCTCGACGAGAAGACAAATCCCTGGGGCATCACGGTGCAGTCGGTGGAGATCCGCGACGTGCGTATTCCACAGCCGCTGGAGGATGCCATGTCGCGGCAGGCGCAGGCCGAGCGCGAACGGCAAGCGCGCAACATCCTTGGACAGGCCGAGAAAGAGGTTGCGGAGAAATTCTCGGAGGCGGCGTTAACGTACGAAAGCAATCCCGTGGCGCTGCATCTGCGCGCCATGAACATGCTTTACGAAGCCATCAAGGAAAAAGGGGCGATGGTCATCGTGCCTTCCACCGCGGTGGAGACCATGGGGCTGGGAGGAACACTGGCGACGACCGCGCTCGGCAAGCAGCCATAGCTGCGCCAAAGGAGTTCAGCATGAGCAATTGCAACGTGGGGCGAATCACCCGGCTCGCTTTCGCGCTGGGTTTGGCTGTGGCAGCGGCTTCGGGCGAGCACTCACCGGCCGCCGCAACTCAATCCGGAGGATCGTATGATCCGCCCGCGGCCGTTCACCGCGCGACGGACGAAGGAAAGAAGTGGAGCGGCGCCGTCCTCGACTTCCTTCCTGGCGACGGTTCTGACGTGCGGGATGTAGAACAGGATAGGCGCGACCCGAGGCCCTGCGAGAAAACGTTCACGTTTGCGCTCTCTTGCTTCAGGGTCCCCTTGGTTTCGCTGACGATCACGATCCGGAAACCCGAAGCGAAGGGCGATGAAGCGTCTGCAGGCGTTGGCGGAGCAGCGCCTGAAATGACCCCCGAGAGCGACAGACTCGCGGGCAAACAGCGCCGGCCGAGTGGAAGCGATGGTTCGGAAATGGATTGATGAGCCGCCGTCAGTCGGCTTTCACCACACCTAAGCCATGGTCAAACAGCTTGTGGTGCATGGCCAGCACGTCGAAGCCGAAGTCGTTCTGGAACTCCCGCCAGACCGTGTGGCTGTGATTGTTGGTGTTCTGAGTGTTGTCGTACTCGATGAGGAAGGTCGGGCCCTGCACACGATAGTAATCGCCCTGACCCGGCTCGACGCTGCCCGCCCAGGCAAAGAAAATCTTGTCGCGGGCCGTGCCTTGCACGGCCTTCATGCGTTTTTCGGCCAGGTCGGCCGGAAGGTTGTGGGCGTATTCGGCGACCAGGTCCATGAGCTTGTCGAACTGCTCCTTCTTCATCTTCGACGCCTGCAGACCTTGCGGGTCGCCCTCAAGCTTGGCGCGGATGGAAGCCGCCGTGAGGATATCGCGATAGGCTTTTTCGTCGATGAGGGCCTGCTTCTGCTGGTCGGCGCTGAGCGACTTCATCAGAGCGCGCGCTGTGTCCTCCTCGCGGGCGAGAACACGCAGGCCGGTCCGCGGTCCTTCGCGAACTTCGTGAGGATTGGCGCCGAAGAACGTCGGAGAAGAAGCAGCGACCTTTCCGTTCTTGATCGTGAAGTTGAGGGAGAGATGGTGACCTTCAACCGTCCAGCCCCAGGTGCCCGAAGCGGAGGGCTCGCCGAACACCGTGAAGTAATACTTCTCGGGGTCGCGGCGGTTGCCGTCGTCCTTCTCCAGAATGCGCAGCACGTCTTCGAGACTCATGATCGTCGTGGCCTTGATGAAGCCAGCGTCGCTGAGACCCGCGCTCAGAAAGGCATCGGCCAGCCGGCGCTGATGGGGCTGCATCGCCTTGTACGTCAAGCCATGGCGCGGATGCTTGTAGGTCTGCTCGTAGTTGTTGTCCGGCACGAAGTGCCAGTGCGTGCGCATCTCGCCGCCAAAGTCGAGAACCACCTTGGCCTTCTGTTCGGCGGTCAGCGAAGCCAGAAAATTCTTGGCCGTCTGCACCATCACGGTCTCCGTTCCGGCCTGATGGTAGGCGGCGGAGAGGGCGGCGGCAACGATGAGCAGCAGAGCAAGTCGAAGCTTGGCGTGCTTGGTCATGAAGGACTCCGGGCGTCGGGTTGACGCTCCGCCGCCAATTATAGCGGAAACAGAGGGCGGACGGACTTAAACTACTGTGGGTTGGGGATCGCCGTTTCCGGGATGGGCCGGCGCCCGTGACCGAGGAACCCGGAGCCTACTCCTGCCGCAGGGCCGCCACGGGATCAACGCGCGCGGCGCGGCGCGCCGGCAGCCAGCAGGCGAGCAGGGAAACCCCGAGCATCACCGAGACAACCATCGTGAACACGGGGATATTCGCGGGATGGATCCCATAGAGCAATACAGCCAGCAAGCGCGCGAGGCCGAAGGCCGCCGCCGACCCCAACACCAGTCCAACGATGGCGGGCCGCAGGCCCGCGCGGGAGACGGCGCGGAATACATCGAGTTTCCCGGCGCCGAGCGCGACCCGGATGCCGATGTCACGCTTCTGCTGGCTCACTGAATAGCTCACCACGCCGTACACGCCCATCACCGCCAGCAGCAGCCCGACCAAGCCTTGCGCGCCGGCCAGAAAAGCCCCCATTCGCAGCGGGAGGAAGGCAAACGCGCTGCTGCGCAGGTGCTCCTCCATCGTGCGGACGTTGTAGACGGGCAGGTCGGGATCGAGATCGCGGAACACACTTTGGAGGGCGGGCACGAGCGCAAGCGGATCGTCCATCGCCGTGCGCGCGTGGAGCGTGACCGGGGTGGTGTAGGCTTGAGCAATCGGCAAATACACAAAGGGACGAGGCGCTTCCCCGAGGAATGCGTACTTTCCAGTCCGAACGACGCCAATCACCTCTATGGCGTCGCTCTGTGATTGCCAGTGAAATTGCTTCCCCAACGCTTCCTGGCCGGGCCAAAGGCGATCGGCAAGCGCTTCGTTTACAACCGCCACCCGAGGCGCGGAATCGCGATCTTGCACGGAGAACTCGCGCCCTTGAAGCAGGGGAGCGCCGATGGTCCGAAAATAGCCGGGATCGACGCGGTTTACTCCTGCCTCCAACGCTTCGTCCTTGTCCGAGGAATCACGGGCCCTCAGCTGATCGGCGGAAACGGCGGAGCGATTCTCGCGAAACGTGTCGAAGGGCACGCTTGACGCGATGGCGGCGGACTCCACGCCGGGCAAGGCTTTCACCCGCTCGGTGAGTTCATCAAGAAACCGCCGGCTTTTCTCGGGTTCGTACCCTTGCAGCCCCAGGTCCACGGAGGCCATGAACAGACGTTCCGTGCGAAACCCCAGGCCGTATGTGGACATCTCGCGCAGGCTGAGAACGAAGAGTCCGCCGCACACGAGCACTACAACGCAGAGGGCCACCTGCGCCAGAACGAGTCCGCTGCGGAAGAGGTGGCGCCGGCCCGCGATCCCGAGCGCGGCGCCCTTCAGGATTGAGTGAACATCCACCTTGGTCGCGCGCAGAGCGGGCACAAAGCCGGTGATCACTCCGGCCGCCAACGAAATAAGAAGAGTGTACAGGGAAGGCAGCCAGCTCCAGCTTTGATCAGGACGGACCGGGACATCGCCCGTCGGCGGCGCGAGCCCCGCGACCAGGGGACCGGTCCCATAAGAAAGCAGCATCCCCACAGCCCCAGCCAGCATGGCCAGCGCGATGCTTTCTGTCAGCAACTGGCGGACCAGCCGGCGGCGCGGGGCTCCGATGGCCGCGCGTATGCCGATCTCTCTCTGGCGCGCGACCGCGCGCGAGAACATCAGGTTGGCCACGTTGGCGCAGGCGATGAAAAGAACCAGGCCGGCCAACACCAAGAAGGCGATAGCGGCGAATCGCGCGAATCTGCTGGTGCTCGGCTCCGGCCGCGCCAGCATCTCGGGCAGCACGAACGCTTCCGTCTCCGGGTAATCCGGACGGTATTCCCGAGCCAGCCGCCGGGCGAGGACTTGGACGGCGCTCGTCGCCTGCGCCTCGCTCAGACCGGGTTGGAGGTGCGCCATCACTTTGAACGCCGCCGAATGGCGGGTCGTGAGTATTGATTCCGCTCCCGGAAAAACCCCCGGAATCATGGCGGCGGGGATAAAGGCGCTAGGCGCAATGGCCCATCGGGCGCTTGTGAAGTTCTGCGGCGTGATTCCAATGATGGTGAAAGGGTGGCCGTTGATGGCGGCGGAACGGCCGACGATCCCCGGATCGCCGCCGAGCCGGCTCTGCCAATAGTCGTAGCTGAGAACCGCCACCGGGTCCGCGCCCTGTCTCTCGCCTTCGCCGGGTTGAAAGAAGCGCCCGGCGAGCGGGCTGATACCGAGCATCGAGAAGTAGTTTCCGCTGACGGCCTCGATCCAGGTACGGTCCGCGGTGCGGCCCTCGATGCTCAGGTGCGCCGGCCGGAAAGAGATGGCCAGCATGTCGCTGAACTCGGGGATGCCGGCGCGGTAGTCCTGATAGTCCCGCCACGACATTCCCTGCGGGACCTCTCTATCGGCTCGCTGTTGCAGCACGACGACGAGCCGATCGGCATTCTTGACCGGTAAAGGCTGCCGGAACATGAAGCCGATCAGAGAGAAAATGGTGATGTTGACGCTGAGTCCGAACGCAAGCGTCAACACCGCCACGGCGGTGAACCCCGGGCTGCGGCGCATCTGCCGGAGGGTGTATTTCAAGTCCTGCCCCAATCTTTCGAAAGCGGTCCACGTCCAGACGGCCCGCGTATCTTCCTTGACCGGCCCGGCCTTGCCCAGTTCTCGAAGCGCAGAGGCGCGGGCCTGGCTTGGGGACTCGCCGCGGTCGATGCGGTCCTGAGTCGCCAGGCGCAGATGCGCCTGGATCTCTTCGTCGATCTCCTGCTCGCGGCGTTTACCGGCAACCCAAGGCCATCTCATCAGGCTTTGCCCTCGCTTTTTCCAGGATTCATCAGCCGGGCAATGGCCGCGCTCATCTGATTCCAGCGGCTGTGCTCGGTGGCCAGCCGCTTTTTGCCCGCCGCCGTAAGCTGGTAGTATCTGGCGCGCTGCTTGTTCTCCGAAGTTCCCCATTCGGCCTTGATCCAGCCCCGCTTTTCGAGCCGGTGCAGCGCCGGGTAGAGCGAACCTGTTTCGACCTGCAGCAGGTCTTGCGATCCGGCGCGGATCGTCTGGCCGATGCCGTAACCGTGGCGCGGCCCCCAACGCAGCGTCTGAAGAATCAGCATGTCGAGCGTGCCCTGCAGCAACTCGATGCGGTCCTGGTCGCGTTCTCCCTTCGCCATGGCTGTAGATATTCTACATCCATGCCAGTAGATTGTCTACTGCCCTCAGCTCTCCCATGGACCGCGGCGTCGAGCCCCTTCTGCCGGACCCGAACCTGTTGCGAACCCCACACCCGGCCCGCCGAACCCTCGGATACAATGAAAGTCATGCGGGGCCGGTGGTTGCTGGTAGCGCTTTTCCTGCTCGGGTCGCTGGGCGCTCAGACGAGCCTCACCTTCAACCAGCTCAAAGACCTCGTGCAGTCCTCCATCAAGCAGGGCTTGCAGGATCGCGAGGTCGCCCGCTACCTGCAGAAGCGGACTCTGTCGTTCGCCCTGACCGAGGCGCTGATCGAAGAGTTTGAGGGCTGGGGAGCCGGGCCTCGGACACTCGAAGCGCTGCGCGGTTTGAAGTCGGCGACCGCTAACCTGCCGCCCCCCGAAATCACCCCCCCCGCGCCGCGAGATCCAGGCCCTCCGCCGCCCTCAAAAGACGAGCAGGACCGCATCATCGCCGAAGCCCGCGACAACGCGCTCAACTACACCGAGCGGCTGCCTGATTACATCTGCCTGCAGGTCACTCGAAGGTTTATCGATCCGAGCGGCCTCGAGATGGAGTGGCTGAAATACGACGAGATCAAAACACGCGTTAGCTACGTGGAAGACCGCGAAAATTACGAAGTGATCAGCGTCAACAACCGCGTCGTGGACTCCGACATCCGCAAACTCGGCGGCGCCACCAGCACGGGCGAGTTTGGCACCATGCTCCGCGCGCTGTTCGATCCGAAAACCCAGGCCGAATTCCGGTGGGCGCGCCACTCCATGCTGCGCGGCCGGGGGGTCTATGTGTTTACGGTGCGTGTGCCGCGGCGGCGCTCCGATTGGCGCCTTTCCGTGGAGTCCCGCGATGAATACGTCACCGGCTACAGCGGTTTGGTCTATATCGACAAAGAAACCGAGCGCGTCCTTCGCCTCTATATGAAGGCCGAGGGCATTCCCGCCGACTTCCCGATGCAGGAAGCCGAGACGCGGCTGGACTACGATTTTATTGACATCAGTGGGAACACGTTCCTGCTGCCGCTGAAGGCCCGCATCCGCATGCGCCAGGACAGGATGCTGGCGAGGAACGAAGTGGAGTTCCGCTTGTATCGCAAGTTCTCGGCGGAAGCAACCATTTCCTTCGACGAGATCGACAACCTTCCTCCGCTCGAAGAACCGGGCAGCACGCCCGAACCGTGATTCCTTTCCGCTCAGGCATGGCGGTAATTTTCGGCGGGAGGACGTGACAGGACCGCCATGACACAACTATTCAGGCATCGCATTCTCCTTCCCGCGCTCGGGGCGCTGACGTTGCTGGCGCCTGTGGGAATCGCCGGCCCCGCCCAAACCTCACCCGTGGCGATCAAGCGCATTCCGGAAGGCGGAATGCAGCCGCAGGCGGCGGTGGACCGCGCGGGCACGCTGCACCTGATTTACCTGAAAGGCGAACCTTCCAAGGCCGACGTTTATTACGTCACGTCGCGCGACAGTGGAAAGACCTTCACTGCTCCCATGAGGGTGAACAGCGAGCCCGGCAGCGCAGTCGCTGCGGGGACCATCCGAGGGGCGCAACTGGCACTCGGCGCCGATGGCCGGGTGCATGTCGCTTGGAATGGCTCGTCCTCATCCAAACTGCGCGGCCCCCTGAACCCGGAGCAGCCCGCGGACAGCCCCTACAACGGCACACCCATGCTCTACACGCGGCTGAACGGCGCTGGCACGGCCTTTGAGCCCGAGCGCAATCTCATGAAGCACACCTTTGCCTTGGATGGCGGCGGGTCGGTGGCCGCCGACGGGAGCGGCAACGTTTACGTTGGCTGGCATGGGAACGCCGTTGGCGGCCCTTTGGGGGAAGCGGGCCGGCGGGTGTGGGTGGCCCAGTCGAGAGACAATGGCAAGACGTTCTCCGACGAGTCGCCCCTGTCGAGCGAAAAGCCGGGCGCTTGCGGCTGCTGCGGTCTTCGGCTCTTCGCCGGACGCGACAAGCAGCTTTACGGGCTCTTCCGCTCGGCAACGAACGAGGTGCATCGCGACATCTATTTAGTGGCGTCGAGCCGAGGCGCCGCGCCTCGCGAAAAACTGCTTCATCAGTGGAACATCAACGCCTGCCCTATGAGCAGCATGGCCTTCGCCGGGACGGATCAGGACGTTCTGGGGGCATGGGAAACGCAGGAGCAGATTTATTTTGCGCGGATCGATCCCCGCACTCTTCAGCTTTCCGAACCGGCCGCCGCGCCTGGTTCGGCCACGCGCCGCAAGCACCCTTCACTCGCAGTCAACGAACGCGGCGAAACTCTGCTCGTGTGGACCGAAGGCACCGGCTGGAACAAAGGGGGCGCGCTGGCTTGGCAGCTGTTCGACGCCGACGGCAAGCTGCTCTCGGAGGGCGGACAGGTCGGCGGCGTCCCCACCTGGAGCTTCGGAGCGGCGGTAGCGACGGCAAGCGGGTTCGTAATCTTCTACTAACACGCAGCGTGGGCGATACCACCGCTCGCCCGCACAACACGATCCCCTGACACTCTTCGAGGATGTTTCTGCGGGGCCGCTAGAACCGCAGCATCCCGCTGTCGCTGGCTGTCTTAAACACGATAGCCACACCCAGCAGCGTCACGACGACGGCGCTGCCCACAGGCAGCACCCGCATAAGAGGTCCGTCTTTGGAAAATCGTGTCAGTGAAGGACCGGCCATCACCATCGCTACGCCGATCGCGATCAACACCGCCGCCAGGCCCAGGCTGAACGCCGCCAGGATGACCAAGCCGAAAGCCAGCCGGTTGATGGTGAAGGAAATCAGCAGCACGGCCATCGCTTCGGGGCAAGGAACAAGCCCGCCGGAGACTCCCAGCGAAAGCAAACTGCCGCGGCCGGTTTTGGGGATGGCGTGGCCGTGGCCATGGGTGTGTCCCTCGTGGCTGTGATCATGCTCATGATGATGGTGCTCGTGGCCATGATCATGTTCGTGGGAATGGTGAGAATGATTGTGATCGTGAGCATGCTCGTGGGAATGAGAGTGGCTGTGCGGGTGGACGTGGTCGTGGTGATGGTGCCCGCCCCAAGGCCAATGCGAATGACCGTGCTCCCCCTCGTCCCCGCCTGAGCGCATGGCCTTCCAGCGTGATGTCAAAAGCCAGAGACCGATACTCACAATGAGCAGCCCGCTCACCAGCGACAGCCAGGTGTAGACCGTTTCCATCAGGAAATGCTGCGAGGCGTAGAGGGTCACTAGGCCGAGAATAAACACCGTCGCCGTGTGTGTGATCGTTACGACGGTGCCAAGGTAGACAGCGTCGCCGATGGTGCCGCGCGAACCCGCCAGATAGGCGGCCACCACGGCCTTGCCGTGGCCGGGAGTCAAAGCGTGCGCCGCGCCCGCCAGAAAAGCGACGCCCAAGGCGACAGCGATGAAACTGGCGCTGGGGTCGCTCACCGACAACAACCCCTCGAGCTGCTCCCGAACACCCTCATGCCCATCGGAAATCTGCGCCAATGCCAGCGCCGGAGCAAATAGATAGAACAATACGGTAAATACCCTCACGAAGCCTTCCATCCCAGCCTTCCCTGATGCTAGCACTTCAGGGCGCAGGGCAAGGCGGTCGTAAGTGGTGGCATAAGCCCTCGTCGGTGGCGCAATCCCCGGTTTGCCGTGTCGCGACTCATCGCGACGCTCGTGGGTCGGAGAATAAGGGGCTCCGTGCGGCACGGCCGGCGCAGGATACACCTGTTTCCCTAGAACAATCCCTTCGCCTGCCGCAACAAGCGCTTCTCGAGCCGGGTCTTGCGATGCTGTAACTCAGGGGAAGGCGCAACGCCGAGAGCGGACTCCGTCATCTCGAGAGCCAGTGCGGCATCCTTCTCGTTGTGCTCGTAATGTTTCGCCAGCTCTTCGAGCGCCGCCTGCCGGTGGGCGTTGTTCACCTGGGCCAGATCGCACAGAATCTCGACCATGGCCTCGGAGCGCCCCTGCTTCTTTTGGATTTGCGCCGTTTCCCACAAAGCGGCGAACAACTTGTCGTCGGCAAGGCCGGCGTCGACGGCGCGCCGGTAAAGATCAAGCGACGAATCGTACTCGCCGCAGCGGCGCAGCCAGCGCGCTAGGCCCAACAGATCGGGTCCGTGCTGTAGCTTGGTTTCGGCCGGCGCGGCGAACGCTGGCAGCACGACCGCCGTCAGGCACGCTAGCGAAACGATATCGACGATGTTGTGATGAAACAGCGGCACAAGCCGGAAGGCCTGCTTCGTCCGCAGATACTCGAAGTAGTAGTAAGGGATCAATTCACCGGGCAGGTCGCCCTCGCGCAGCAGGCCCAGAATCTCGTATTCGAGCTGCATCAGGCGGCAGCTTTCCATGCGCAGTTTCCAGAGTTGCCGCGCGCCGTGCAGCAAGTCGAGATGCTGCATGCGTTCGAAGGGAAACCACTTGCGCTGCAGCCGGTAGCGCGTCTCGAGCAGCGGAGCGTCGTAGGCCTTGCCGTTGTAAGTGATCAGTACGTCATACCAGCGCAGGAACTCCGCCAGCCCGGCCAGCATGGCGGATTCCTCGTCGTAGTCGCGCATGAAGAACAGCCGCACGCGAAAGCCACCGTCCTCGATCGTGCCCACCCCGACCAGAAACGCGCAGGTGCCGGTGCCGCCCGCCAAGCCGGTTGTTTCCGTGTCGAGGAACACCCAACGCGAAGGATCATGCGGCGCGATCGACTCCCGCGAAATCCCCGCCAGCAGCTCGCCTGGAAGTTCCGCCAGATGCGAGATGTCCATGCTGCCGTGGCGGTGATGCCCCGGATAGAATCGCTCCTGCAGGAAATAGCGGCCGAACTCATTCTCCATCACCGTGCCGTCGAGCACCTGTTCGGCGTCGTAGTGCGCGGGGTCCTCGCCGGTCGAGGCACTGAGCGCGCCTCCATTCGCCAGCCCTTGCGCCGCGATCTCGCAAATGTGCTGCAGGTCCTGGTTCTCCGCAGGCGAGGCCTTCGGCGGAGTCTTCTCGATCCGCTTCACGCGCCGCCGCAGATGCGCCAGTTGCGTTTTGAGGTCGGGTTTCATGGTCGTAGGGGACGGCTCCCACGCCGTCCCGCCGTGCTTCTCCTTGCCGAACTACCGTCTAGATCATCGAAATCATAGATCACACTACCAGTGGGAGGAAACCTTTGAGACCCTCCAGTGTTAGGGTTTCTGTCGCGAGTGTCGCGTTTTCGATCTCAATGTTGCGCGACGCCCAGCCGTCAGGTAGTTCTTTCATTTTGCGGGCCGGCGTGGGACCCGGCCCCTACGCCATGCTTTTGGTACGGGCCGGGATGGGACCCGGCCCCTACGATGATGCTCACAATCCGCCGTGCCACCTCTTTCGCTTTCTCGCCCACTTCGCCAAGCGGCCCGACACAGGACGGACAACCTTCCTTGCAGGGACAAGCCGCCAGCAGTTCCCCGGCCTTCTCGATCAACGCCCGCCGCATTTGAAACAGCGGCTCGCTCTGACCGATGCCGCCGGCGAAATTATCGTAAAGATACAGACTCGGCTCGTAGCCCGGCGTTCCTTTCTCGTGCTCGCTGGTCATCGCCACGCCCAGATCGCGCGGATCGCACATCAGAAGCAGCGAGCCGACCGTCCGCAGTACGTTTCCCAGACCAGCGAGGCCGCTTTCCCGCTCCGTCGAGGTATACCCGGAAAGGTCATTTCCTTCGGCAACGCCGCCTTCTCCCTTTCCTGCCGGCACAAGCGCACCTATAGTATCCGCGCTCAATGGCGGCGCCCCCCCAGCCAAAAACCCCGCCGGAAACGTCAGCCAAAAAGCGGTTGTGTGCATTTCCTGCTCAGGCATCGTGAGCTTCCCCGCCCCGACGTTCTCGCTCGTATAGAACTTCAGCTTCTTGAATCCGACGATCTGCCGGTTCAGCCGCACCTCGCCGTGCTCGGCGATCACGGGCGTGAGCGCCGCCGTATCAAACGTTTCGAGCACGGTGACTTTCGTATAGTCGATGGCATCGGTGTAGTAATCACACTCGACGTTTTTCACATAGGCTTTGCGTTCGTCATAGTCGAACTGCTCCACATGAAACAGGCGTCCTTCGTGCATGTAGATCGCCTTCTCGTGCAGCGTCGTCAGCGCCGAGGAAAAATCCACCTCGCCGATCACGCGCACCTCGCCCGTCACGTCGACGACGACGAAATTATCGCTCGTCACCGTGCGCAGGCTGATCGCATCCGCAGGATAGGATTCCGACGTCCAATGCCAGGCCTTCCCGGCGTGATGCAGCACGCCCGCCTCTTCCAGAAACTTGCAGAGATCTTCCGTCGGGTGAGGCCCGAATTTTTCGCCGTCCTGCAGCGGCAGCTCAAACGCCGCGCACTTCAGGTGGCTGATCAAAATCTCGAGATTGTCGGGGTTGATGTAGGCGTGCTCGGGTGAGGACTCAAAGAAGTAGTCCGGGTGCTCGACGATGTATTGATCGAGCGGTGCGCTCGACGCCACCAGCACTGTCACCGAAAGCGATTGCCGCCGGCCGGCGCGGCCGGCCCTCTGCCAGGTCGAAGCAATGGTCCCTGGATAACCCGCCATCACCACAGTATCGAGCGTGCCGATGTCGATGCCCAGCTCCAGCGCATTTGTCGCCACCACGCCCAGAATCTCGCCCTCGCGAAGCTGCCGCTCGATCTCGCGGCGTTCCGCCGGCAGATAGCCGCCCCGATACCCGCGAATCGCCGACTGCGGCACGGTGCTTCGCTCGCAGGCGTCCTTCAGGTAGCGCACCAGGATCTCCGTCGCCAGCCGGCTGTTAGCGAATACGAGGGTCTGCTGGCGGCGGTCCAAGAACGTCAACGCCATGCGCCGCGCTTCCTGAATGTAGCTGCGCCGGATGCCCAGCTGCCGGTTCACCACCGGCGGATTATAGAACACAAAAAACTTCTCGCCGCTCGGCGCGCCGTTCGAGTCAATCGCCGGCACAGTCTGTTCGGTAAGGGCCTCTGCCAGCTCTTTCGGATTCGCGATCGTGGCGGAGCAGCAGATGAACTGCGGCTTCGAGCCATAAAACTCGCAGATGCGTTTCAGCCGCCGGAAGACGTTGGCGACGTGGCTGCCGAAAACACCGCGGTACGTATGAATCTCATCGATCACGATAAAGCGCAGACTTTCGAAAAAGCGCGCCCAGCGCGTGTGGTGCGGCAGGATGCCCGAATGCATCATGTCGGGATTCGACAGCACTACGTTGGCCCGCTGGCGGATCGCCTTGCGCGCGTCCTGAGGCGTATCGCCGTCGTAGGTGAAGACGCGGATATCGCTGCCCATCGCCTCGACCAAACCGTGAAACTCGTCGAGTTGGTCTTCCGCCAGCGCTTTGGTGGGAAACAGGTAAAGCGCGCAGGCTTGGGGATCGGCACAAAGCGCGTTCAAGACTGGCAGGTTGTAGCAAAGCGTTTTTCCGCTCGCCGTCGGCGTCACGATAACGACGTTGTCGCCCGCGACGATCCGGTCATGCGCTTCCGCCTGATGGCTGTAGAGCCGCGTGATACCACGCTTGGCGAGCACCGCCGCCAAACGGGTGTCCACCGTAGCGGGCAGGTCGACGTGCTTTGCTTCCCGGGCGGGCTGGCGGCGAATGGCGGTGATCGGCGAGTTTTCATGCTGCCGCAACGCCTCAAGCTGCTCCACCACGCGCTCCAGCGAGGCGTCCTGCCTCACGAGCGGATTCCGCGCCCCCGGCTGACGCGCCAAAGGCGCTTCGATAGCCCGCGATTCGCCGAAATTGAGTGCCAAGTCCACAACCGCCCCTCCTTCCCCTTTTCTTCGCCTTACCCAAGGTAGCGGATTGGAGGGGCGTGGGGCAAGCATCTCCTGCGGTACCCGCTGAGACACCGCCCGCCGTCTAGTCAGATGCTTCTCTGTCGCCCGGGGCAAAGAAGGCGCTTGGCGCGGAGCGAGAACTGAGGACATCCTGCTGGGACCTTACTTCCATGCCATCGACCCTGTGCTGATAGACGCCGGCGCGGTATACCTGTGGTGGTACGGGCTCGGCTTTGCCCTTGGGTTCCTGGAGATTCATCTCTTTCTTCGGCGTGGGCGCGTGGATCTAGACTTGTCCCTCCGTGAGGTTTGGAGCTTGTGCCTGTTCATCGTCATTGGCGGTTTGCTGGGCGGCCGCCTTGTTGAGGTCGCGTTCGACGAATGGCCGTTTTATCAGCGGCATCCCAGTTTGATTCCCGCTTATTGGCTTGGCGGGATGGCCACGCACGGTGTGCTGCTCGGCGTCGCGGCCGGCACGGCGCTCTTCAGCCGTTTGCAAAGAACACCGTTCCTGATGCTCGCCGATGTCCTCGTGATTCCTGGGGCCTTCCTGATGGGCGTTGGGCGCATCGGCAATTTCATCGACGGGCAGATCGTCGGCAGCGTCACCGATGTGTGGTGGGCTGTCAAGTTTCCCGACGCCGAGGGGTTCCGCCATCCAGTCGTGCTCTACGATGGCGCCAAGAATCTGTTGTTGATGCTTTTTCTGCTTCGCGTAAGAAGGACGAACTCGACACCCGGGGCCATCGCCGCCAGGTTTGTGTTCTGGTATGCTTTCCCTCGCATCTTCATCGATCTCTTTCGCGACTACCCAACCCACCGCTTTGCCCTCGGCACAGGGCAAACGCTCAACATCCTGATGGCAGCGGCCGGTGTTGTATTGGTGATCCGTTCGCGGATGAGGCGTCTGGGGCGTCTAGGGGATGGGCCGCCCGAGGTTCCCCGCGTGCACAGACCCCTTGAGCAAGCGCCGTGGAAGGTCCAACGCATCGCGCTCTTTGCCCTGCTCGCTTTCTGCCTGACCATCCCGAGCAACTGGACGCAGGACATTCCATCCAGGTACGGCGCAAGACATCCGGGGCTGCGGCATTCCTGGTTGTATCCGAAGATCGACACAGAGCCGCCGGGAATAGCAGAGGCAGCTGGCTCTGAAAATCGGGTGCCGTCACAAGCGCTGCAATCACGCGGTCCGTCCCCTACGACCCCTGCCGCGACTTATTGAGGCAGCACTTTTTATACTTCACGCCGCTGCCGCACGGACACGGTGAGTTGCGGCCAAAGCTCGGCCTGCCCCGCGCCCGCTCCCGCGCCATCGCCGCGGCGCGCTCCGCGAGTTTCTGTTGGAAGACCCGCGACAGCATCGCGTACAGCTGAGGGTGCTTGCGCTCCATCACGCCGGGGCGCTCGAAGAAGTACTCGGTGGCGACGGCGAAGAATTCCGCCTCGTTGGTCAGGCCATACAAGTCGATGTCCGAGTCGCCACGGCGCATCTCATCCATCTTCCGGCGCACCAGCTCGATCCACGGGCCGATCGCCGCCCGCTCGAGACCCACCCCGGGCAGACCATCGATCGTACCGTCGGACTTATCCATCAAGTGGGCGAACTCGTGCAGCCCCACGTTGCGTTTGTCTCCCGGGTTGCGGAAGCCGGCGAGTAAGTCGGGCTTCGACAGGATCATCAGCCGGTTCAGAGCGCCCGTGCCGACCATGCCGAGCGTATGCCGCTCGGAATCGCCTTGAAAGGCGTACTCGCGGTCGAAGCGATCGGGGTAAACCAGGACTTCGCTGATCTGGTCCCACTCCCACTCGGGAAAACCGAAGATGGGAATGATGGCGCTGGCCGCGGCCAGAACGAGAGTTGTGGTATCTAACTCCAACTTGATTCCCGTGATCCGCTTTTCGCCGAGGAACACCTGCAGTTCGCGGCGAAATCGCATTTGCTCATCGGGATCGAGGGCGCGAAAGAATAAGACCTCGCGCTGCAGCACCGCCTCCCACTCCGTGGGGAACGGCTGCGCCAGAATGCGGCGCCGGCGTCGAACCTTGCGGGTCATGCCCGCGTACACGAGAACCGCAATGAGTGCGGCAACCGGCATCCACACCCACGCCGAGATTCTCCCGCTCAGAAGCGAGGCCGCGAATCCGAGGGACACCGCCAGCGCCACGCCCGACCCAACCATTGCCGTGCGCGTGACGCGGCGTTCCCATACCGTGCACAAACCCTGACGTCCGATCGTCTTTTGCCTATTCACTCTCGACACCTTCGGGAGTTCGGGGACCGGAAGCCGTGAAAAATCAAGTGACAGTCAACCGCGCTTGAGAGGATGCGTTGATTCCGAATAGCCTCTTGCTCGGCGCTTGTGGCAGTCACCGATTTTTTCACGCCTTGCCGGGCCTCAATTCCTACTCCCTCAGGCTCACCTGAATGCCTGTCAGCTTCCAGGCGGGATGCTCGTACCGATACTCCAGGTTGAATAATACACGCTGCGGCGCGGTCGGAACATGACCTGCCAGGGTGAGGATGCCGTCTTCACCGAGGATGGGTGGTTCGTCAAATACAGGCACAGCGTCCTTTACATCGCCTAGATCGGCCTCATCGAGAATGAAAGACTGGAACGCCTCGTGCAATTGATCGGGAGTGATTTGCCCTTTCCACATGTCCGCTATGGCGGCGTGGAACAAACGGAAATCCTTCGCTTGAATCGCATTGTTGAACTCCAGCAGCGTCTCCGTGACGAGTCCGCGCAGTGCTTTATCACCCGGCATCAGAAGATTGAATCGTTGTCCTGACGAAACCTCGAATTCCGCCTGAATGATCCGCCATTCGCCCAATGTTTTCATCAGCTCTATGTAAAGCGTCCCGCTGCCTCGTTCTCCTTGCGCATAAATGGAGAGTTCGGCTTCCCCCGTCGGGCCGCTGGTCGATATGTTGCCCCTGGGCAGAAATCCAAAGCCGGCGACCTCGCCGATCTCCGCGATCACGCGCTCATCGCTGGAAACGTACTCCGTTGCGATCTTGTAGGCATCGGAACTCTTGAAGACCGTGGTGGCGGCAAGTAGGATCCCACCCACCAATGTGCCCATCAGCAGGGCGGGGCTGGCACAGAAGAGCACAAGCCACATTCCCCGCAGCGCCAAAGCCAGGCGGTCCTTTCGTTCGAGAGATAGGCCCTGGGCATCCTTGGCCCTTTCCGTCGCGATCAGAATGACGTCGACCAGCCACCAAATGCCCAAGCCGCCCGCCGTCATCAGCTTCAGGAGGCCCGTTCCTACCTTTCCGAGATAGAAACGATCAGCGCCGAGGAGGCCGCAGAAAACCGAAAAGGAGAGGGCGACGAGCCAACTCCTATGGTTCTGACCGGTCGATTCCATGTCGTACCTCTCCGTCCGGCCGTTGTCCCAATTCCCGTCGAACGCGCCCGGTGGCCGGCCGCCGCTCGAGAACTCGTCTGCCGCATGCCATTGTACGGCAAAGGAATTCCACAAGATCTTAAACTGTGGAATGCCGCGAGTCTCTGGGCCCGAGTCTTGGAAAAGCCCATGCCGGGCCCGGTGGCCCCAAGCACAGAAAGTAGTGCGCGGTGTAAGGGATGGTGGCCTCGACCGCGCACTAAGCGCTGAGTGGTTTGATTCGCGGAGTGGCCGACGCTATGGTGGAAGTAGCTTTGTCGCGACCGGTGATCCCTAGAAACAGGAGTCGGGCAGAGATCAGCCAACTGGAGGGGTGTTGTTACCTATGGCGGAGACATCAAGTCCCGGGTTCGATACGCAAAAAGCGGAAGCCTTCGCCAGCCGCTTGCTAGGTGCGCTCAATAGCGGCGCTTTTTGTCTGATGGCCTCGATCGGCCACCGTACGGGCCTCTTCGACGCGATGCGAGGCCAGCCGCCGATGACATCAGAAGAAATCGCCTCCCGAGCCGGTCTGAACGAACGCTATGTGCGCGAATGGCTCGGGCCCTGGTAACCGCAGGTGTACTGACCGTCCATCCTCCAACCCTCGCGTTCAGCCTGCCACCGGAGCATGCGGCGTCTCTGACCCGGGCCGCCGCCGCGGACAACATCGCCGTCTTTACTCAATACATTGCGCTCTTGGGCGGCGTGGAAGAGGCCATCGTGGAATGCTTCAAGACGGGCGGTGGCGTCCCGTATGAGCAGTTCCCACGGTTCCATGAGGTCATGGCTGAAGATAGCGGTCAGTCAGTTCTCGCCGCCCTCGAATCACACGTTCTGCCCCTGGTGCCCGGCCTGGCCGGTGAACTCGGGAGGGGTATCCGCGTTCTCGACGTCGGTTGCGGTTGCGGCCGCATCATGATGAAGCTCGCCGAGCTGTTCCCCCAAAGCCACTTTGTTGGAATGGATCTTTCCGAACAGGCGATCGAGGGCGCGCGCACCCAGGCTTCGGCTCGAGGTTTGGCAAACATTGAGTTTGTGGCCATCGATCTCGGCGATTTCGACCATACGGCCGAGCGGGAATCCTTCGACTTCATCACGACATTCGACGCCGTGCACGATCAGGCGCGGCCCCTTAACGTCCTGAAGGGGATTCACCGTGCGCTCCGGCGCGATGGCGTGTACTTGATGCAGGACATCAAGGGATCTAGCCACGTCTACAACAACGTTAGCCATCCTATTGGCACCTTTCTCTACACCGTGCCTTGTATGCATTGTATGACCGTATCCCTGGCGCAGGGAGGCGAGGGACTGGGTGCCATGTGGGGCGAGGAGAAGACCCGCGAGTACCTTACGCGAGCCGGATTCCGCTCCGTGGAGAAGCACGAATTAGCCCACGACGTTCAGAATAACTGGTACGTGGTCAGGAAATGAGTTAGGGCCGCCGAGCGCGCCTTCTCGCCAAAACATTTCCCTCTGTAATCGTGGCTAGACCGCAAATGAAACTGGCCTTACACTAAGAGCAGAACTCAGGAGGCTCTTATGCGCCGGACTGACCTTCTCCTAGCCTTGGCCACCGCATCCTTGGTGACAACATCCCTTTGGGCGCAGGCTCGCGTCGGGGGATCGGCCGCCCGGGGCGGAATCGGATCGGCTCCCAGCGCCGTCGGCGGCTCCGTCGGCACGGGTAGCTCAGGGATTCGGATTGGAACGCCAGGCCGCGGCCAGGCGGGCGTCTCCGTCATCGGCCGCTCCGGCATGCCGGCAGCCTCTGCAGGTGCGCCCGCCGTTGTCCTTCCCGGCGCCGGGTCGTTCGGCCCGCCTGCGGGCATCACCACGCAGCCTCGATCTCAATCAATACCCCCTCTCGGTCCGTCCATCCCGCCGCTCGAGCAGGGGCCTGCGGGCGATCGGGCGGCATCGGCCCGCCGTGAGAGCGTCATCTTCGACTTCAACCGTTCGCAAGGCAGATTCTTGCGTCGCGGCGGGTTCTTTCCATCGCTCCCCGTCGTTGTGGTTCCCTACGCTTATGGCGGCTATCCGTACGCCGCGGGAGACTCAAACGTCATCGTCATCGAGCGGAACACCCAGACCGCTTCCAGCGCCGAGCATGTCGTTACAGCAGCCCCCCAGCCTGCCGCGCCTGCTAGACCCGCCCCGGAGCCCAAGGTAATCGAAGTGCAGCCCGGCAATCCCGAGCACACTGCCGAATCTCCCGCGGGCGAGGTCCGTGTGTTTCGCGGAGGCTCCCCGCAGCGGCTCGAAGAGAAACCCGCCCTTTACCTCGTCGCTTTCAAGAGTGGTGTGATCTATACGTCGCGGGAACATTGGCTCGAAGGGGAGACGCTTCACTACGTCACGGCCCAGGGATCTCATCGCACCGCGCAGATCAGCGAAGTGGATCTCGATTTCACGCGCCAATTGAACGCGGAGCGGAACATGCCCTTCGTCCTCGAAGTACGACCGGCCGGCAATCCGCGCTAAGGTCCAACAAGGCAGCCTCACCGGAAGAATCTGGCTCCGCGTCCCCACTCTCGCCCCGCTGTCTCGCACCACCACATAGTCAGACCGACGACCTTACCGTCTGTAAATCCACAGGTTCGTGATATGATCCTGGCGAAGTCGCCCCGTCCTGCCGGCCCATGTTGAGCGGTGCCAGACCCGATCGCGATTCGGCGCGCTACCCGCGCCTGCGTGGAGCGATAGCCCGGGGACCGGCATTCGTCCGCGTTCGTCTTACACCGGTCAGCAAGCGCTTTTCCCTTGGCGAGGCCTTTCTGGCCCTGGCACTGCTGGCGGGTCTTTCCCCCTGGGCCGCACACCTCTCCGCGCAGGCCGTCGCCACGGAACTCAGTGGCGTGGTTACAGATGCCTCCGGGGCCGTTCTGCCCGGTGTGGTGGTGACCCTCACCCACCAGGCCAGCGGCAGAGACCGGCAGGCCACCACGGATACCGGGGGCGCGTATTTCTTCGCTTTCGTGCCTCCCGGCGAGTACTCCTTGCGGGCCGAACTGACAAACTTCAAATCTGTGGTTCGGCGCAGTCTCACACTGAGCGTTGCGCGGGCAGCGCGGATCGATCTCAGTCTGGAGGTAGGACCTATTTCCGAGGAGATCGTCGTCACCGCCGAACCTCCCCGCTCCACAACAGCCGAAGTCGGCCAGGTGATCGAGCGGCAGCGCCTACTCGACCTGCCGCTCAACGGGCGCAACTACACCGATCTTTCGCAGCTTGGCGACAACGTTGTGATCGAGCCGCGAGGCACGCGAGGAGCGGCCCTGGGGCAGACCGGCCAGACCATTGCGATTGCGGGACAGCGTGGCGGGCACAACATGTATTTCCTGGATGGCGTGTCCGTGACCGATCAATACTTCAACAACCTCGTATTATCGCCTCCGGTGGATGCCGTTCGGGAATTCAACATCCAGAAATCGATCTATGCCGCGGAATTCGGAGGCAAGGCGTCGGCCGTAGTCAGCGCGGCCACGATGTCCGGAGGGAACTCCTTGCATGGCACGGTCTACGAGTTTTTCCGCAACGACATCCTGGACGCCCGGAACTTCTTCGACGACCGCAACGAGCCCGCGCCGCCGCTGCGCCAAAACCAGTTTGGCGCGGCGCTCGGCGGGCCCATCCGCAAAGAGCGGACATTCTTCTTTGCGAGCTACGAAGGCCTGCGCGAGAGGCGCGGCCTCACGGGGACGTTCTCGGTCCCATCGCAACGCGTTCGCACGGGTGATTTTTCCGGCGGCAACCTGATCCATGACCCGCTGAGCACGGAAGTTTCGGGACAACGCCGGCCTTTCCCCAACAACCGCGTCCCCACGGACCGGCTGGACAGAGTCGCCGGCACATTCCTGGAGGTGGTTCCGGCGCCCGTCATTCCTGGAGAGGTGCAGAACTTCATTGCCACGCCGAAGCTGACGAATGACCATGATCAATTCCTGGCACGGGGCGATCACTCGATCAGCGAGCACGATACTGTCTTCGTCCGCTATAGCCAAGCCGATCTCAAGACCTTCCGGCCGTTTGGGAGCACCGACCTGAACGAGCTTCTGCTGCCCGGTTTCGGCACCGGAATCACCACCCAAACCCACAATATGGCCTTTGGCCATACGCATGTCTTCAGCCCGTCTCTGGTCCACGACTTTCGGCTGGGCTTTTTGCGCGTCACGGGTGGACAACGAAGCGAGAACCAGGGCGTTGACTTCGCCGGAGCCAGTGGCCTGCGGGGCGTAACGCAAGATCCCGAGAGGTCCGGCTATCCGGCCTTTCGCTTTTCCGGCGCCTACAGCGACATGGGCGATCCCAGCACCGTGGTCAGCCGGCGCAACACGAGTTTCGATTTCTTCAGCAACCTGCTATGGTCGCGCGGTTCGCACACGATGAAATACGGCGCGTACGTCTACTATTTGCGCTTCAATCCCAGCAATGCTCCCGACGCGCGCGGCTCTTTCGGATTCACGCCGCGGTTCACGTCCGCCGCGGCCGGCCTTGGGGATGGCAACGCCTTCGCGGACTTTCTGCTGGGCTACCCTTCCACGGCCCGCGGAGGCTTCGGCCGCGGACGGGAAAACGGCCGGACTCTTTGGACCCACCTTTACGCGCAGGACGAGTGGCGCGTGGGCCGCAATCTCACTCTGAGTTCCGGTTTGCGCTATGAGATCAACCAGCAAATGCGGGACGCCGATAACCGCCTCTCGAATATCCAGGACGGGCGCTTCATTATTGCCAGCGATGCCGATGGGCGCATTCATCCCGATGCCGAGGAATTATTGCCCTTGATCCCGGTTCCTGTCGTGACCTCGGCTGAAGCCGGACTCGACCGCTCGCTTTTGCGGCCTGGGCAGTGGCGTCTGGCGCCCCGGTTGGGTTTGGCGTGGTCGCCCGGCGGTTCTCGCAAGACCGTGGTTCGGGCGGGCTTTGGACTGTTCTTCAATCAGTGGGCTTACAGCGTTCAGACGAACCTGATGCTGAACCTGCCGTTCTACTTCAACAAGAATGTCAACACGGCCGTGGATCTGCGGGTGCCGGCGCTGACCACCACGAATATACTCGAGTCTCCGAACACCGGATCGATCGGAGGATCCGCCATGGACCAGGCGTTCCGCACGGAATACGCGGAATCGTGGGTCTTCAGCCTGGAGCGCGCCATCTCGTCGAACTGGGTGGCGCACCTCACGTATCTCGGTTCCAAGGTTGTGGGCGCCGACAATACGACGTTGCAAAACATTCCCGAACCGGGACCCGGACCCATCGATCTCCGGCGGCCCGTCCCGGGACTCAGCGGGATCCCCACCATCCACTGGGGAGGATACTCCAGCTACCAGGCAATGACGGCCCGGCTGGAAAGGCGGTATGCCGCTGGAGCGACTTTCGACCTGAGCTATAGCTGGTCCAAATCGATCGACGACGCCTCAAGCCCAGGCCCCACATTCTACGAATCCAATTTCCCGCAAAACGTGAGGAACGTCGCCTCCGGCGAGAAGGCCCTTTCGAGCTTCGATCATCGCCATCGTCTCGTCGTCAGCGCGATCTACGAGCTGCCCGGCTTCGAGGGCCATCGTTGGAAGTGGCTGAGCAAGCTGGCCAGCGGATGGAAGACCACCGCCATCGGCACGCTGCAGAGCGCGGCGCCCTTCACGGTCAACCTTCCCACCGACAATGCCAATATCGGCGCCGGCCCGGCCCAGCGCCCCGACGTCCTGCGGGACCCGAATCAGATCGCGCGGCGCACTCCCCAAGCGTGGTTCGACACCGCTGCTTTCACCATGCCCGCACAGTTCACTTTTGGCAACAGCGGCCGCAACCTGGCGCGGGCCGACGCCCTCACCAACCTGGATTTTTCCGTCCTGAAGGACACGTCGATCCGCGAGGACGTCAACCTGCAATTTCGCGCCGAGTTTTTCAACCTGCTTAACCAGACGAACCTGGCGGATGCCCCCGGCCGCATTGCTTTCACCCCCAACTTCGGCCGCTTCTTCCGCGCCGAAAACCCTCGTCAGATTCAACTCGGGTTGAAGCTCGTTTTCTGACGCGGCCTGTTCTCCATACCGCCGAGCCCGTATCCCGCTGCCCCAAAACCAACCGCTACACTAGAACTATGATTCAGATCGCCGGCGGCTCGAAGCGTTTTGGAGAGAAGCTGCTCTTCGAGGGTCTCGATTGGATGATCCTGCCCAACGACCGCATTGGTATTGTCGGGGCCAATGGCAGCGGCAAAACCACGATCCTGCGCATCCTGGCCGGCATCGAGAATCTCGATAACGGCGCGCTTAGTTTCCAGAAGGGCCTGCAGGTGGGCTATTTGCCGCAGGACGGTTTGTCGCTCTCGGGCCGCACGCTCTTCGAGGAAGGCCTGTCGGCCTTTGACGAGGCCCTGGCGCTGGAGCGCGAGCAGGAAGAACTGGCGCACAAGATGGCCGAACTTGACCCCGAGGGAAGCGAGTACGAGTCCGTCGCCAACCGCTATCAATGGGTGGCCGACCGCTACCACGCTCTCGATGGCTACACGAAAGAGGCGCAGGTCGGCTCCGTTCTCGGTGGGCTCGGCTTCGAAAAGAAAGATTGGGACCGCCGCACGGAAGAGTTTTCGGGCGGTTGGCAGATGCGCATCGCTCTGGCGAAGCTGCTGCTCGAAAAACCGAACCTGCTGCTGCTCGACGAGCCGACGAACCACCTGGACCTGGAAGCCCGTAACTGGCTGGAGAGTTATCTCAACAGTTATCCCTTTGCTTATCTCGTCATCTCCCACGACCGCTACTTTCTCGACGTGACGGTCAGGAAGATCATGGAAGTGTGGAACAAGAAAGTACACTTCTACGTCGGTGACTACTCGAAATACGAGACGTTGAAGCAGCAGAGTCTAGAACAACTCGAAGCGGCCTATAAGAACCAGCAGGATCAGATCCACCACCTCGAAACCTTCATTAACCGTTTCCGCTATCAGGCCACGAAAGCTTCGCAAGTCCAAAGCCGCATCAAGGAGCTGGAAAAGATCGAGCGTATCGAGCTGCCGAAGGAAGAGAAGACGATTCACTTCAAATTTCCGCAGCCAAAACCCAGCGGCCGCGTGGTCATCGAGTTGCAAAACATCGCCAAAAGCTACGGTGACCTCGAAGTCTTCCGGGGCGTGACCCTCAATATCGAGAAAGGCGACCGCATCGCGCTGGTGGGCCACAACGGCGCCGGCAAATCCACGCTGATCCGCATTCTGGCGGACATGGAACCGTTAACGGCGGGCACGCGCAAGACGGGCCACAAGGTGGAAATCGATTACTTCGCGCAAGACCAGTACAAAGTGCTCGACCCGAAGGCGCGCCTGCTCGACGACCTCTCGGCTCTCGTTCCGCGCGCCACCGACACCGAGTTGCGCAGCCTGCTCGGCTGTTTTCTCTTTCCGGGCGAGGAAGTCTACAAGCCGATCGGCGTGCTTTCCGGCGGCGAGCGCAACCGCTACGCTATCGCGCGGACGCTCGTGCGGCCGAGCAACTTTCTGCTGCTCGACGAGCCGACCAACCACCTCGACATGCGCGCCAAGGATGTTCTGCTCCGCGCGCTGCTGGACTTTACGGGAACAGTCGCCTTCGTCTCACACGACCGCTATTTCATCGACAGGCTCGCCACCAAAGTGTTTGCCGTGGGCAATGGCGAAGTGATCGTCTATCCCGGCAACTACGAGGACTATCTGTGGAGCACGCGGCGCGACGCGGAGCGTCCCGGCGAGCAGCCGGCGGCAGGCATCAGCGAATCTCTGCAGGCGGCGCTGGCGCACGCTTCCGAAGAGGAGGAGCGGAACGGCGCCGAGAAGTCCTCCGCCCGCAAGCGGATGAATCCCATCCAAGCCGGGCGCCTGCGCGAGGAGGTCTCCGAAATCGAGAAGAGCATCAGCCGACTCGAACAGCAGATCGAAGACCTGCAGCAGAAGCTCAACGGCTCCTTCAAGGACCACCAGCAGTCCTCTGAGATCCTCAGCCGCATGGAAGACCTCCGCCAACAGATTCGGGCCCATGAGGAGAACTGGGAAACCCTGGCGGCAAAGCTCGAAGCGGAAGCGTGAGGAGAGGCATTCATGGGCATGGACATGTTCGTCTACACGGAATCTCCCGTCGAAGATTCTTCGGTCCTCGTTCATCTTCGTGAGTGGACAGAGACGGGTGGGACCTGGGTTTGCAAAAGCAAGAATTGGCAGGTTGTTGTCAATGGCTCGCAGACGCTGGAGGCGGCGGATGCCGGTCCAGAGAGGGACGAGGTGTTGCGAATCCGACCTCGCGTTCGCTTTCAAACTGAGATCAACATCGAAGGCCGGCTGAGCACGGAAGCAATGACGGTCGCTACCTGCAGCGCTCAAAAGGTCGCTTTCCGGCTACACGGCCTCATATTTGACCCCCAGCTGGAAGCCTTGATCGTTCCTCTGTCGGAGGGACCTTTCGCTCGAATCCCCGCCCCAGCCGCGGCGTAAAGAGCACCTCGTGCTCCTACAAGAGTCGAGCGCGGGAACTCGCCCCTGGCACGGCGGGATGCTCCTAGCCTTTTTTCGCTAACGCCGCTACAATGCCCCACATGAACCGTAGATCCCTGTTGAAATCATCGGTGCTTGGACTGGGAGCGGCCGTCAGCGGCGCCCCGCGGGCTTCGGCCGCGTTGCCCAACATGAAGATTACCCGCATCCGCTACTACCACATCCCGGGTGGGCGTCCCATCTTTAATCAGAGCAGCAACGTCGTCACCGTCGAAACCGATCAGGGCATCACCGGCATCGGGGAAGGCGGCACTAAAGACATGATCGAGCAGCTCGGCGCCATGATCATCGGCGAGAACCCGTCGCGTATCGAGCATCTCTGGCAGGTCATGTATCGCGGCTACTTTTATCCGCCGGGCCGGGAAAAGGTCCATGGGTTGGGCGCGCTCGACATGGCGCTGTGGGACATCAAGGGCAAGGCCCTCGGCGTTCCGGTCTACGAGCTTCTCGGCGGCCTCACGCGCGACTACGTTGAATGCTACTCCACCGGCTTCCCCAGGAAGGGTGACCTGAAAGAAACCGCGCGCGCCTGCGTTGAGTTTGGCTTTCGGGCGTTCCGCTTCGGCACCGCCGGTCCGAATGGCGCCGAAGCGCCCTTCAATTCGCAGCGAATGGTCGATGCGACCTACGAAGCCTGCCGCCAGATCCGGGAAGGCGTGGGCGACAACGGCGATTGGGCGATCGACTACCACACGCGCTTTGATTTTTCCGACGCCGTCCGGTTGAGCAGCTTGATTGAAGATCTGCGGCCTTATTTCGTGGAGGATCTCGTGCGCTCGGAAAATCCCGAAGTCTACCGCACGCTGCGTCCGCAGGTGAAAGTGCCCATCGCGGTCGGCGAACAGTTCGGCGATCGCTGGGATGTCAACGTCCTCGTTGAAAACCACCTCATCGACTACTCGCGCGTGACGATTCCCAATGTCGGCGGTATTACGGAATATATGAAACTGGCCGCCCTTTGCGAAACGCACTATGTCGGCTTGGTCCCGCACTTCACGGGCCCCATTTCCGAGGCGACCTTGGTGCACTGCAACTGCGCGGCATCGGGCCCGGTGTTGATGGAAATGACAGGAGACGGCAGCCAGGAACTGCCTCACCTGCCGCAGTGCTACGATTTCCGGCGAGGCAAGATGTACCCGGTGGCTAAGCCAGGCCTGGGTGTGGAATTCGACGCCAGCCGCGCCCAGCTGGTGCTCGAAGTGACGGAAAATTCCCGGCCGATCCCGCTGTACAAGCGTCCCGACGGCTCGGTCACAAACTGGTAGCAGCCACCCGGAATCGCCGTTCCTATCCCAATGAAACCCGGTACGCCCCGGCCTTGCGTCAACAGGTGTTTTTCAGGCGATCCGACCGCTACGTTCCCGTCTCGATATACTTGTACAGGAAGCCCCGGCCGCTGCCCTTTTGAGACCCGATCTAATGCCCTTATTTTTGATCATCGCTTTGGCCGGCATCCTGACTGTCGAATTGGGTTTTGCGCAGAGTTCGAACGGACAGCCGGCCGACGAGGCAGCCCCCCTGCCCGAACAATCCGTCTCCGGTGGTCCCGGCGATAGTGCCGCGGCCGAAGACGCCAACTCCCTCTCAGTCCAGCGCACACGTCTAAACCTTCTCGGCGAGGTCGACGCCAAGGCCGGCGAAGGCCGCCGCAACGAAAATGTGCGGCTGACTCTCATCGACAACAATGTCCTCAAAGAACTGAACACCCGCATGGGCACGACGGCGACGGTCGTTGAGACCTTCAGCGCCGAGCAAAGCTATTTTGGCGGTGAATTCGGCGGCACGCCGTCGCCGCTGCTGCATATCTCGCCATCGACGGTGAGCGGCCTTCACGGCGAGCTGTTTTGGAGCCATAACAACAGTGCGCTGAGCGCCCGATCCTTCTTCCAGGCGGGCAAAGTCCTTCCGGCCCGCGCCAACGACTACGGCTTTGTCTTCACCGCGCCATTGGGGCGGAAAACCGATCTTACGGTCACCGGCAGCCAGGGCCGGCTGCGCGGTCAGGTCAATGGCAACGTTTTAGTGCCGGCCGCTAACGAGCGTGTCCCCACGGCGACAGATCCCGCCGCCCGGTCCATCGTCCAGAGCATTTTGGGCGCCTTCGGTTCGGAGTTGCCCAACCGCACGGATATCGACCCGCGCGCGCTCAATACCAATTCGCCGCAGAACATCAACAACGACCGCTCTTCCGTCACGCTCGATCGCCGCTTCGGAAAGGCGGATCATTTGACCGCCCGCTACAACGTCACTCTGCAGGACGTCGAGGCCTTTCAGCTCGTCGGCGGCCAAAACCCTGACACGACCACCAAGAATCATCAGGCCCGGCTCACCTGGAATCGAATCTGGACGCCCTCCACGACGACCGATTTCTCGGCCGGCTACGACCGTATCGGTTCGCTGCTGGTCTCGGAAGAAACATCGCTGGGTCCCTTCTACCTTTTCGGCCGCCTGCTCCAGTCGATCGGCCCCAACGGCGAGATCCCTATCGACCGGGCGCAGAATCTGTTCAAATACGCAGGCCGGCTGCAGAGCGTCCAGGGCAGGCACACCTGGAAAACGGGATTTTCGGTGCTGCGTCAACAGGTCAACGGCTCCGAGAGCCTTGATCATCGGGGTACGTTTGCCTTTCGCACCGATTTCGGGCGGTCGATCACCGAAAATCTGCTGGCGGGCGCGCCGAGCGAGTTTCGGATCGCGATAGGGGATCCGGGGCGTGGCTTCCGGAATTGGAATTCGCAGTTCTTTCTCGACGACAATTGGCGGGTCAGCTCCCGCTTGAGCTTGAACCTCGGACTGCGCTATGAACCGGTCTCTCGGCCGGTGGAAGTTAACGGCCTGAGCGCCGTTCCCTATGATTGCGACTGCAACAACTTCGCCCCACGCTTTGGATTTGCCTACGACGCGGGCGACCGCTGGGGCGTCTTCCGCGGCGCCTACGGCATTCAGTACGGCGAAATCTTCCCGGCCACCTTCATGGAAACGCGCTTCAACGCGCCCGGCGTGGTGCTGGTCGTCCTCCAGCAGCCGAATCTCGCCGACCCGTTGCAGGGCCTGAACGAAAGCGAAATCAGCCGCGACGGCCGAAGCACATTGTTTCGCATTGATCCGGAGTTGGCGAGTCCTTACTCGCACCAGTACAACTTCAGTTGGCAGTTGCGGCCGAATCCGAACTGGAGCGTCGAACTGGGTTATGTTGGCAGCCGCTCTCCGAAGCTCCTGCAGCAGTTGTACCTGAACCGCGGCCAGCCGGTGGAAGGAATACCGCTGGTCACGGCTACGGTCAACGAACGCCGCGCCGACCAACGCTACTACGACATCCTCCATACTATGAACGGATCGTTCGGGTACTTCGATGCGGCAAAGGTCGAGTTGCGGGTTCCCCAATGGAATGGGATCACCCTCTCCGCTTCGTATTGGCTCAGCAAGGCAATCGATCTCGGTTCGTCCTACACCAACACCGCCACGGGGCGCGACAGCCGCCAAAGCCGCAGCCCGAGTGAATTCAACGTGCACGCTCTCATGAAAGGGCCGAGTGACTTCGACCAGTCGCACGCTGCGCTGTGGAGCCTCAACTACGAGACGCCGTCGCTGAGCCATGCTCCGGGCTGGCTGGGCAAACTTTTCGGATCCTGGCAGGTGAGCTCCGTGGTCCTCCTCAAGGGAGGCACACCCTTTACCGTGCGCACGGCGGATGGTCCGGGCGACGGCAACGTGGATGGCGCGGGCAGCGACCGGCCGCACCTGCTCGACCCGTCGGTGTTGGGCGCCGCGATCGATGACCCGGATACGTCCGCCGCCAAACTTCCGTTCACAGCCTTTGGGGGCCTGCGGCCAGGAGAGCAGACGGGCAACCTCGGCTCGAATACGTTTCGCAAAGATGGAATTTTCAACGCGAACGCCGGTCTTTCCAGACGGTTCCTCTTCGGCAGCGACCGCGCTTTGCTATTTCGCATCGAATCTCTGAATTTCACCAACCATCCGCAATTCGAAGAGCCTGGTACCGATATTTCCGGCGACAACTTCGGACGCATCACCAACACCCTCAACGACGGCCGGGCATTTCGCTTCACGCTACGCCTCAGCCTCTAGTGGACTGGCTCAGACATTCGTTACCATCGCAGGGTTAAGGTAGGGGCACTGCAAGCCGCGGCATGCCGTGCCCGCAGGGCTGCGGGATGAATGTATGTTTGGGACAGTCCTCTACTCCTGCTTCTGAGCACTGCCTCTTCGGCCGCCTGCGGACGATGGAGCAGGCCGGCCAGTCCCGGCACATCCGGCGCCAGGCGCCCCTACCTGCCCGGCTAAGAGGCTCCATTAGGGGATTCGTTCGAGATTGCTGTACCCGAGCTCCCTGCCCGGCTGTCTAACAGATGGCACGGCAGTCCGCGGTCCCCGATGGGCCGGGGCCGCTGGACACGCGAAGCCGCCTTCTCTATCATCAAGATAAGCACAAGGCGAACGTTACCAAGGCTTTACGGTCGTCCGCCGGCGCCGCTGCCGTCCTCGACGATGTCATGAAAAAACTGCGCCTAGGTCTCCTGTTTGCCGTCGCGCTGATCTTGACGGCTGTGACCTGGGACTACTTCGACGCCCAGCGGGCGCGATTGTCGGTGCGATTGGCCGAGCCGCAAGAGATTCCTTCCCATCTCGACTCCCAGGCGACCCGCTGGACCTTCTCCCAGTCTTCCGGCAACCGCCGTGGCATCGAGGGCAGCGCCGCGCGTTTCCGGCAGACCAAAGACAACGGTGTCTTCGAGCTGGAAGAAGTGGAACTGAAGATCTTCCGCGAAAACGAGAAACAATTCGACCTCGTCGAGACGCCGCGAGCGCTCTTCTACAGCAGAGAAGGCCGTCTCTACAGCGAAGAGCCTGTCGTGATGACGCTGGGTTTGGCCGTGGACTCCAACACGCCTCCGGCAAGACAGCCGACAACGATCCATGGCACCGGCGTCACGTTTGACAGCAAGCTGGGCACCTGCACAACCGACCGCTTCACCGAGTACGAGTTCGAGAACGGCCGCGGCACGTCGATAGGGGCGTTTTACGACTCCGTCAACCGCTTCCTCCACATGAAGTCCGACGTCTACCTCGAGAGAACACCGGACACACCGGCGGGACCGCTCGTGAAGGTCAGGGCGTCGGAGCTGCTCTATTACGAGCGCGACGAGCGTGTCGAACTGAAGGGCGGTGTCTCGCTCGATCTGGGAACCCAGCGCATGGAGTCCGCCAATGCGGTGGTGTTTCTCTCGGAAGGGTCGGTGCAAAGGATCGAAGCGAACCAGGCCGTCGGCTCGGACCTGCAGCCCGGACGCACCGTCGTCTTCCGGTCGCAGTGGTTCGAGACGGTCTACGGACCCGGCCAGATACTGGAGCGTGTAAGCGGCGCGAACCCAGCCGAGATCACTTCGGCCACCCAATCCTCCGCCACCACCGTCAACGGCAACCGGATTGATCTCCACTATGTTCCGGAAGCCCAGGGCGGCGAGAGCCGGCTGAAGGAAATGTACGCCCGGGGCCAGAGCCGTATCGAATCCAGGTCCCAACCCGGCTCACAAGGCGCGCCTGCGGATATTCGGCGTGTCCGCTCGGAGATGATTCACCTCGTCATGCGGGAAAACGGTGACGACATCGAAAGGGTTGAAACACTGGCCCCGGGAGATCTGGAGTTGCAGCCGCACGACCCGGCCCGCCCGCGGCGCCTCCTGAAGGCGAACCGCATTACGGCGCACTACGCTCCGCGCAACCTCATGGAGACGCTCCGCGCCAACGGTAATGTCGCCGTCGAGAGCCACCCTGCCGGCGCGCGCGCGGCAAAAGGGCAAGAGACCCTGCTCACCTGGAGTGAAGAACTGGAAGCCCGTTTCGAGCCGGACTCCGGCGAATTGCACACGCTGAAGCAGTGGAGTGGTTTCCGCTTTGAGCGGGGCGCCCGGCACGGCCAGTCGCGGGAAGCGCAGTCCCTGCCTCAAGAAAATCGGCTGGAGCTGACGGGCGGCGCGCGCGTCTGGGATGTCGAAAGCAATGTCACCGCCGGCAAGATCGTCCTCAACGAAAGCACCGGCGATCTTGCCGCGGAAGGCGAGGTGGCAACCCGCTACCAGCAGCCCTCTTCGCCGCCCGGCCGGCAAAACAGCGGCCTCTTTACGGAATCCCAGCCGGTTTTTGCGACGGCGGGCCGCATGATTTCTCTGCAGCAGCAGGGAAAGGTGGAATATAGGGATCAGGCGCGGCTCTGGCAGGGGGAGGACCGCATCGAAGCCGACGTGATCACCATCGAGCGCCAGGCCCAGAACCTTTTCGCGGAAGGAAACGTAATGAGCTACTTGCGCGCCGAGCAGGAATCCGGGACCGCGGGCAAAAAAAATGAGGGATCGAGAATGCTTATCAGCGCTCAGGCCATGCGCTACGATGACGCGGTCCGGCGCGCGGTGTACCGTGGCGGCGTGACCCTGAAACGGGGTCTACTGACAATCCACTCCGAGGAACTCGAAGGTGTATTCTCGGCGCAGGGATCCGAAAGTAAACAGCGCCTGGAAAAGGGTGTGGCACGGGGCCAAGTGCGAATCTCCCAGAAGAATCCGGCGGCTGCCGGCGCTCGTCAAGGCTATGGACAAACGGCCATCTATGAACCCCCCGCCGCGCTGGTGCGCCTCGACGGAGCGCCGGCGCGCGTGGTTGATGAGGCCGGGAACGAGACACGCGGCCCTCAATTGACCTACCGCCTCAACGATGATAGGCTGCTGGTTCAGGGAAACAGCGACGGCCGCACCTACACTCTGCGCCGCCATCGGCCTTGAGAAAAAACTCCCACAGGCGCGCATGAGCATCCTCACGACAGGAGAGTTATCGAAAACCTACCGCGGGCGCAAAGTCGTCAACGGCGTATCTCTCTCCGTGCGGCAGGGAGAAGTGGTCGGCCTGCTCGGCCCCAACGGCGCAGGCAAGACGACGTCGTTCCACATCATCGTCGGTCTCATCAGCCCCGACTCCGGGCGTGTCTTTATCGACGACAGCGACATTACCGACATGCCGATGTACCAGCGGGCGCGCATGGGCATCAGCTATCTGCCGCAAGAGCCGTCGGTCTTCCGCAAATTGACGGTCGAAGAAAACATCATGGCCATTCTCCAGACCGTGGGCTGGTCGCGCAATGACCGCCGCGATCGTCTGGATACCCTAATCAGCGACCTCGGCCTGGAGGCCGTCAGAAAAAATCGCGGTCATCAACTTTCCGGCGGCGAGCGCCGCCGTGTCGAGATCGCCCGTTCTCTCGTCATAGACCCCAGCTTTTTGCTGCTCGACGAACCTTTCTCCGGCATCGATCCCAAGCAGGTTCGCGAGTTGCAGCGCATCATTTCGCGGCTGAAAGAATCGGGCATCGGCATCCTGGTGACCGATCACAACGTCCGTGAGACGCTCAGTGTCACCGACCGCGCCTACATCATCCACAATGGCCAGGTCTTTCGCTCCGGCCCGCCCCACGAGCTGGAAAGCGATCCCGAAGTACGCCGCGTCTACCTGGGGGAATCTTTTTCCTTCGAGCGGCAATCTTTGGCCCCAAAGCAGGAAACCTTCTCGGACTGACAACGCTCTAAAGGGATACGCAAGCCTGTGTAGAGGCGTGCAAGGGCCTGATTCCAAGGCATCTCCGCGCTTGGTATAATAATTGCAGGCAAAGTGGTGCGATGTCATGTGGATGCAGCAGAGGGTCAGCCTCAAACTCAGCCAGAAGCCTGTTCTGACACAAAGCCTGCGGCAGCTTGTGAAGCTGCTGGCGCTCAACAAGCTGGAGCTTAAAGAAGAGATCAATCAAGAGCTCACGGAAAACCCCGTCCTCGAAATTACCAGTGAAGTCGATGGCGACCGGGACGCCGATGTCGACCTTGAAGAGGCCGCATGGGCCGAGGAACACGGCAACAACCCCGCCGACCGCGATGTCCTCGAAGCGGCGGGCCTGCTCCCCGGCAATGGCAAGGTAAGCGCCGGAGTGGATGGCAAGGCCGCCGACTCCGCCCCTGCCGCTGCGGAAGAACGCCCGGAATCGTCCACCGATCCTTTCGACGATATCGATCTCGACTCCTACTTCCAGGAGTATCTCGATCCTGGCTTCCGCAGTCCGATGGGAGAGGTCAGCGAGCGCCCGTCGTTCGAGACCTTTCTGGCCAAGGCGGTCACGCTCACCGACCATCTGCTATGGCAACTCAGTCTCTCGCACGCCTCCGAAGGCGTGGCGGCCGCCGCCGAGTGCATCATCGGCAATCTGAACGAGGACGGCTATCTCACCGCCACGTTGGAAGAGATGATCCCAGCCTCGGGCGCAACTCTGGAGGATCTTCAGGCCGGCTTGGCCCTGGTCCAGGAGTTCGACCCCATCGGCGTCGCCGCGCGCGACGTCGCGGAATGTCTGCTTCTGCAGCTCCGCGCCGTTGACGCCGACAAGGGCCTGGCGGGGCAGATCGTACGTGAGTTTCAAGAGCAGCTGCAGGACGGCAATGTCGCCGAGATCGTCAAGCGCACTGGCCGCCCACAGCGCCACATCGAAACCGCGATCGCCCTGATCAAGGGTCTCGATCCGCGGCCCGGGCAACGCTACAGTTCGGACAGCGTGCGCGCGGTCGAGCCCGATGTGCAGTTCGTCAAGACGCCCAACGGATTCGACGTCGTGCTCAACGAGGACGACCTGCCGGAATTGCGCCTGAACCGCCAGTACCGCCGTTTGCTCGAAAAGGACCGCTCCAGCAAGGAAGTCCGCAACTACGTCAAGGAGCGCTATAACTCAGCTATTCAGTTGCTGCGAAACATCGAGCAGCGCAGGCAGACGATCCGCAACGTTTGTGAATCGATCGTGCGGCGGCAGACGACGTTCCTTTCCCACGGTTTGGAACACCTCCGTCCCATGATGATCAAGGAGGTGGCGGAAGAGATCGGCGTGCACCCTTCCACCGTCAGCCGCGCCGTGGCCAACAAATACGCCTACACACCCCACGGGGTTTACGAATTGCGTTTCTTTTTCTCCGAAGCCGTGCAGGGGCCGGCGGGAGCGACCGTTCCGCTTCTGCTGCTGAAGCGCAAAGTCAAGAAAATGATCGAAGAGGAAGACCCTGCTCGCCCGCTGACGGACGACCATATCAGCAAAATGCTGCGCCAGGACGGTATCCAGGTGACTCGCCGCACCGTCGCGAAATACCGCGAGGATCTGAATATTCCCTCCACGCACCGCCGGCGGCGGAACTGAGCTTTTTTGCGGAGGCTGCCCATGAAGGTCTATTACACGAATCGCAACGTCGAAATTCGGGATGCGCAAAAACGCAAGCTCGAAGCAAAGTTCAAAAAAGTTCATAGGATTCTGGGCGGCAAGCCCAGTACCGAAGCCCATATTATCCTTTCGCGGCAACGCCATCTTTGTGACGCTGAAGTCACCCTTCGCGCGTTGAACCATACTCTTGTCGTCAGTGCCGCTCATACGGATGCCTTTGCGGCCCTCTCGGCGGCCGCCGACAAACTCGAGAAGCAGGCCGTCAAGAACAAGCATAAGCTCATCGACGTGCGGCGCCCCGAACGTCAGCGGGGAGAGCCCTCGCCCGCCACCGAGGCGGCGGTGCGCATGGCCGCCAAACCAGCAGCCGCCGATTCCAACCACTCGGCTCCCAAAAAAAGGAAACCGCGTATCGTGCGCGGCAACCAGGTCCTTCCCAAACCCGGCACGGTTGAGGAAGCCGTCATCCAGCTCGACGAGCGCAACTGCGACCAGATCACCTTCCGCGACGCGGAAACAGGCGGACTGCGAGTGCTGTTGCGCCGGCGCGACGGCGACTTGGAACTGGTCGAGGCCGACAGCTAGCCCGCCGCTTTTGGCCAGGCGACACGCGTGTTACGGCAACCTCCTTCCGTGGCGTGGTATGCTGTGCCGAATATCGCCAGTGCCATGAAAAAGACGCGTCCTCGGCTGCGGTCTTTTCTGCGTTTTGCCGCCGACAGAACGTGATTTTCTCGCGGTCTGTCGAGCGGTTCGGGATCCACAGTGAAAAAGACAAAATCCAGCCGCAAAACAACGGCCGGGCTTCCCACCCGGCGGGCGCCCTCTTCGAAAGAAGCCCTCGCCGCCGCGCCCGTGCCGCAACTTGTCATCATTACGGGCTTGAGCGGCTCCGGCAAAGGCTCGGCGCTGAAGATCTTTGAGGACACCGGCTTCTACGCCGTCGACAACCTTCCCGTCGACCTCATTCCCACCTTCGCGGAACTGTGCAACCATTCGCCCGAGATCTCGCGAGCGGCTTTGGTCGTGGACATCCGCGAGGGACAGGCTCTGGAAAGGTTCCCTGCCATCTTTCGCCGTCTGCGCCGCCAGGCCCGCGCCCTGCTCATTTTCCTGGAGGCTGACGATGCCGTACTGCAACGCCGGTTCAGTGAGACCCGGCGGCCCCATCCGCTCGGCCGGACGGCTCGTGTGCGCGAAAGCATTGAGCGCGAACGAAAGACGCTGCTCCCGATCCGCAAACTAGCCGACATCACGATCGATACGTCGCATTTCAACATTCACGAGTTGCGGCGCGAAATTCTTTCCCGCTTCGAGGGCGGGCCGCGGGAGCATAACCCGCTGATCACGGTATCGAGCTTTGGCTTCAAGCACGGTGTGCCGGCCGACAGCGATTTGCTCTTTGACGTCCGCTTCCTGCCTAACCCTCACTACGTGCCGGGCTGCCGGCAATTGACGGGGCAGGACGAAAAAGTCGTCCAGTACGTCAGCTCCTTCCCCCAGACGGGTGAGTTCATCGCGCGGATTTCCGACCTGCTGGTCTATCTCATCCCGCACTACGCCCGCGAGGGCAAGAGCTATCTGACCATCAGTTTCGGCTGCACCGGCGGGCGGCATCGCTCTGTCATGATCGCGGAGGCCGTCACGGTCAAACTGACCGCCGCGGGCTGTACGGTGAAGGTTCACCACCGCGACATCCACCTTGACGACCAACCCGGCTAACCCGCCAGCCGTGGGCGCGTCTAATCAGGTAGCAGTACTGCCGCTGCTATAATTAGTGGATTGTCCACAGGAGTAGCCATGCGAGTGTGGCCCTGGTGCCTTGCCCTTTTTCTTGCCTCCGTTGTCGCCCTCCCGGCGCAGGACCCTTTCCGTCCCGCACCCCCCAAGGCGCCTCCCGAAGTCGAGCAGGCGCTGCGCTCCCGGGTGACGGAGTACTACACCCTGTACCAGCAGGGAAAGTACCGCCAAAGTGAAGCCTACATCGCCCCGGAAGGGCGCGATGCCTACTACGCGATTCGCAAAAACACCATTTACGGCTTCGAGGTCAAGAACATCCTTTTCGCCCCGGATTTTCAGTCCGCCAAGGTCACGGTAGCCTGCCAAACCAATGTCGCCATACAGACCAGCGGCTCCCGGGTGACACTCCCGGTACAAAGTGAATGGAACCTGGTCGATGGGGAATGGTACGCCTCCATGGGCCCCGGGCAGGGAGAATCCGTCAACACGCCGTTCGGCAGGATGACGTTCAACGGGGACCGCGCGGCCTCTAACACGGACCCCGGCGCGCCCGGGTCAACCCAACTTGCCTCGATGAACACCCTGGCGAAAATGTTCAAGCTGACGGGCAGGCGTGTGTTGCAGTTCCCGGCCGACGCCAAAGAGCCGGTCACGCGTAGCATCGTGCTCTCCAATACGGGCCAAGCCACGCTGGAAGTGCGGCGCGAGTTTCAGGAAATCGCAGGCCTGGAGGTCTCGACCGACCCTGTGGAGATTACGAACGGCCAGGACATGAAGATTTCCATCACCTACAAGCCGGACATGGCGCGCCTCGAGGGGAAAAAGAGACTCGAGTTCACCATCCTGCCGCTCAATCAGGCCTTTTCCGTGACGGCGCAATTCGACGAACCCGGCAGCCAGCCCTCCGCCAAACCGGCAGCCAAAGCGAAGCGAAAGCCGGCCGTGCAGTAGTCTTCAGCAGTCCCGCCAGGGGACTACTCCTTCGCGCTTCTGACAGACAGAGCGTGTCCGAGTAGCTTGCGACGGTCAATGGTCCCGCCCGTGCTTCTCCAGAACGGCCTCTGCCTCTTTTGGATGGAACGAGGCGTCCCAAACCCATTCCCCAAAACCGCCGTGCGCATTGACGGCCCGCACCCACTCGTCTAGAAACTCGCGCTTCGTCTGATTCTCCTGCGAGTCCTGCCCCTTCACTTCCAAGACCAGCGTCTTCCCGTTCTTGAGTTTGATCAGGAAATCAGGCCGGTACTTCTTCACGACGCCTCGAAACACGTAGAGAATCTCAAATCCCAGGTGATCGTTCTTCACCCAGGCCACCACCCGATCGCTCCGGTCGATCACGAACGACTCCGTAGCCTCCCACGTCCCGTCGTACACGCAGAAGTTGATATGGGACCGGTCGGTCAGCCCGCAGGGTCTCCCCGTGTGCCAGGGCCGCATGTCCCCGGTGCTTCGAATCGGGCGCTCCGTGTCAAACACGAGCTTCAATTCCTGGGTGTTATCGGCGGTAATCGCCTGCCAGATATGTTGCACCACCTTGGTCATGTTCAGAGCGATGATGAGCCGCCGGCGCAGATCTTCCTGGTTGAACAGAGGCGGCACAATGCGGATATTGCCGTTGCTCACAAACCCTTCCACCAACCCGATCACCTGCGCGAGAAGCGCCGGCCGGCTGCCTTTCCACAAGGGCTTCATCTGTTCATAAACTTCGCCCGCGGCCTCGAAAACCAGTCGCTGCACCCGAAACTTGCGCGCGAGTTCTTCCAGGTTGATCTCGCTCAACTGGGTGAGGTCCGGCTTGCCCTCCACAATCGGCGCAAGCTCCGCGATCGTCCGCGTCTCGCTCGCATCCAGCAGCAGCGCTTTCACCTTCTCGTGGTCGAGCGTGAGCTTTGATCGGTATTCGTGATCGATCCGCACCACATTGGGCCACGAAATGGCGAACCGTTCTTTCTCGGAAAGGGGCTTGATCTCTGTCTTGGGGGTCGGGGGCGGCGGAGGCTCCCCTTCCCCTCCTTCATGCGGCAAAAACGTGAAGGGGACACCGAAAACGTTCACGTACTCCGCCTCGAACAGCGTCTGGCCGGGCTTCAGCTCGTAGGAAGTTCGCCGCAGTCCCCGTCCCACCACCTGCTCGCACAGCAGCTGGCTCGTGAAGGCGCGCAACCCCATGATATGGGTCACTGTCTTCGCGTCCCAGCCCTCCGAAAGCATGCCCACTGAGATGACATTCTGGATTTGCTCGCCCGGCTTGCCTACTTGGCCGACGGTGTCCACCGTGCGCCGTAGTTCCTCGGCTTGGTCCTTCTTGGATAGCTTCCGGACAGGCTGATCGCCGGTTTCGTCTTCGCCGTTCCCGCCGAGATCCGGCGCCTCTTCCACGGCCTCGGCCTTCTCGAGCACCCTGGAATCGATCTGCAGTGTCCGCTCCGGCACGCACAGTTCGTCGATGCGGATCCGCCGGTGATCGAAAGCGTACTTGATACGCGCGGATGTTTCCGTCCGGTTCGCTACGGTGATCATCACCGGCGGCGTCCTTGTACCCCCCGTTTTCCAGCGCTTCGCGGTTTCCAGCCAATCTTTGCCCAGCAAATAGTAGGCATTCTGAACCAGGTCCGGCAAAGGGTCCTGGGGCTCGGCCCGGCGGTTCAAGTCGTCCTTCACATCATCGTCCATGTAAATGTGATACAGCCGGGACTTGTACTCCTGCGAATGCCGCCCGTCATCTCGCACCACCACGCGCGGCGTTTTCACCAAGCCCGACTCGATCGCGTCGTTCAGGCCGAAATCGCTGACGATCCAGTCAAACAGCGTCTCCTCGCCGCTACGCTTGCCTGTCGGGGCGAAAGGCGTCGCCGTCAGATCAAAGCACGTCAGAATACCCCTCTGCTTGTGAATGCGGTCGAGTCCGCCAACCCAAAGAGTCGCCTCCTCGATGTCATCCCGGCTCACCCCCCGGACGATCGACTTGGGCGGCACGCGCCAGGCGTGGTGGGCTTCATCGTTGATCACGACGATCTGCCGGGCATGAGCCATGTCTTCCAGGACACGGCGCGTGAAAGCCTCATCGCTCTCCGGGCCCTTCTTCACGACCTTCGGTCCGGCCTCCGGGTCCAGCGGCATCAGCGCATGCCAGTTGCGGATCAGGACTTTCCCTTGCCGCATCTGGTCGTGAAACCCGAGAGGCACGATGTTGAATTGCTCGTAGTAGCTGCCTGGCTCACTGGGCAGCAGCACCTGCAAACGGCTCTTGACCGTCAGACCGGGGGCGACGATGAAAATGTTCTTGCTGAAACGTGTATCTTGCGGCTGGGACGTCTTGTTCAGAATCTGCCAGGCGATCAGCATGGCCATCACGATGGTCTTGCCGGAGCCGGTCGCCATCTTGGTGCATAGCCGCGTGAAATCCCCACCGTCGCCCGGCACCGCCAGGCCCACGCGGTCGGCTGCCGGCGCCTCAGTCAGCCAGATCAGCGTTTCGATGGCCTCCAACTGGCAGAAGAAGAACCGGCGTCCTTCGCGCTGCTCGGGGTCGCGCCAGTGCTCCAGCAGGCGTTTCGTCACACCGCTCACGCCCGGATACCCGGCCTCACGCCAGCCCCTCACTCTCTCGCGGATCTGATTCACCAGCGGCAGTTCGCGGAAGATGCCGGGATCGTCAAACGACTTCGAGCCGGGCGTTGCCGTAACGTAGCCGGCCGGCCGCCGCCCGGTCTTGCGCCGGAAAGAGCGCATCTCCCGCACATAGCTCCAATATTCCTGGGGCTCCTGGTACGGCGAGCTGATGATAAGTGGGCCAATCGCTGCCATTTGTCCGTACGGGCACGGCAATGCCGTGCCCGCCTGTCCGCTGTGCCCCTCGGGCACGCCGTGGCGTGCCCCTATCCCAAATTCACAATCTTCAAACTCTCAATGCCCCGGTCGTCGACGATCTTCACCGCCGCCCGCTTGTGGCCGCCCGCTGCAAACGGCAACGACACGGTTCCCCGGTACGCCTCGATCAACTCC